>Ga0207647_10000063_pt1 | contig 83442 bp, 67 predicted proteins | sample KBSCornC2_FD_184295 | JGI IMG/M metagenome (GOLD analysis project Ga0207647, IMG submission 184295) | Corn rhizosphere microbial communities from Kellogg Biological Station, Michigan, USA - C2 (SPAdes) (version 2) | ecosystem: Host-associated > Plants > Roots > Rhizosphere ...
ATATAATCCTGCCAATACCTTACCATCTTTTAGTTTAATGGTATAGTTTCTGAAAGCTTCAGAAATATTACGATTAGGATCAATTATTTTGGTAGCCAAAGCATTAGGGCCCCATTTGCTCACACCGTCCAGATTCGGGCCTATGTTGCCTCCTTCAGTACCAATTCTGTGGCACGGAGAGCAATTTTGAACCCAGGCCATATGGCCGGCAGCTACCGTAGGTAACTGATTGTTTTTATTCGCTTTATTGTATAAACCCATCATCATACCAATCGCCTTGTTTCTCTCGGTGTTTACAGGCTCAACATTCGCGGTTAACTCATCGTATTCCTTTTTTTGTTTAGGTGATATGTTAAATAACATCCGCTCTCCTACTTTAGGCTCGATCAATACCCTTGAAAATATTTTTCCCTGTCTAACTCTGTTTAACACAAGATCCTTACCATCAGAAGAGCTGGCCAGCGAAGTTACAATAGCAGACTGCAGATCAGGTGGTGCATTTTTTACATCGGCCAAAACCTTGTTCACGTTTGCTAACACCTTGGTTAAAGATGAATTTGTTGAGCCGGTTAAATCGCCCAACACGTTGGCAACCTTGATTTTAAAATCTAAAGAGGAAGCCGGATCCTGAAACAATTGTGCGGCCAGATCGGCGTTATGTTCAGGGTCAATACTCAATAAGGCTCTTAGCGCGTCTGTTTTAACATCAACATCAGCTTTTGATCCCGCCTCTAAAAATTGTTTTAATTGCGGCTCAAGCGCTTTTACTTTATAAGTACCCGCTGTTGTTATTGCAAATTTTTGTTTAGTCAGCTCGGCTGGCCTAAGTTTATTGCTGCTTGCCGGGTACTTGTTTAACAGATTTTCTGCTATAGCTATACCCCACTGTTGCAATTCGGGAGTTTCTTTTGCACCCCGTCTTGCTATACCTTGCTGTATCCCTTCAAATGTCACAAACTCAGCTGCTACGTCTTCTTTTCTTTGTCTCGCATCTGCAATAACCTTAGCTAATTGGTCGGTAGGAATAAATTCTGCTATTTGCTCATAAACAATTGATTTATTGCCAGGAACAGGATATTTGCTGATATACTGCGACAGGAACGATGCCGATTCTGCAGATGGTACTGCAACCAACACGTCGGCAATATTAGCTGCATCCTGCTGTTTCCACTCTTTTGCGGCAACCTGTTTCATCAGGTCGTCATGCAATAAAAGATTTTTAGTACAAAGTCTTGCGGTATAAATCAGGTGAGTATCATATGCAGGCATTGATGGCCTAACCGCAAGTATAGCTTCAAGCGAAGTCATATCCGGGTAATTTACCAGGTCTTCTATAGCTGCGCGTTCAACATGCGGGTTTTTATCTTTAACACCGGCCAGTATCAGCTTGCGATTTGTTTCGCTTGGTTTTTGCTCTAAAAGGATGCGCATGGTATGCAGCCTAATCAACGTATCTGAGCTTGCAGCTGATTTTTTGATAATATTATCGTCCAGCGCATTTAAGCGTTGTAATATCCATAATGAGTGGATATATTTTAATGAGCTTGTTGATTTGTTATTCAACACCGCTTTTAATGGTTCAATAGCTTTTGTGCCGATACGATCTGAAAGCTGATCCATCACTGTCATTCTAACAGAGATATTCTGCATATCCAAAGCGGTTAACAACTCATCAATAGTTGCCGCGCTCCAATCTTTTATGGCGTTGTGCTGGCCTTTATACGTAATTCTCCAGATACGACCGCGGGTTTTATCGCGATGCGGATCATCCAAAGGCACTTCGTAGTGCCCGATAATACTGTTATAAAAATCGGCTATATATAACGCACCGTCAGGACCAAGCTTCACGTCAACCGGGCGGAACCAGGGGTCTTTACTTTTCATAAAGTCGGTCTCTCTTTTACCTATCGGAGTTGTGCCTCTGTTGATATATGAGTTTCGGTATATACGGCTGGTTACCACATCGCCCATATAGAAATCGTTTCTATATTCTATAGGAAACTGCACATCGCTATAATAAGCTAAACCTGCAAGCGCGGTGGCCTCATTTTCAAGACGTTTCATATCAGGCGCAAAACCCATTCTGGTGGTTTTACCAAAGCTGGGATAATCGCCGCCCATGATAAGCTGGTATAACGGCGATGAGTGGCAATCTGTTGAGTATAAGTACCCTCTTTCGTCATAAGCTAAACCAAACGGGTTAACGCGGCCAAAAGTAGTTTGTTCCACACGGCTGCCGTCCAAACGGAACCTGAAGGTGTTTCCAGATGTCATAGTAATGGAATGGCCGTCAGAACCTGATGTGGTTGATGAATTGGTAAATCCGTGGTCGGCATATAACCAGCCGTCATAGCCCCGCACAAAGTTATTTACCATACCATGGGTGTCTTTATGACCAAAGCCGGTTAACAAGGTTTTCTGACCGTCGGCAATACCATCGTGGTTAGCGTCAGTAAACCTGACAACCGAAGGGATACTATAAGCTATAGCACCGTCATTCATCGGATATATACCAATAGGGATGTTCAAGGTATCCGTAAAATGGGTAAACTTATCTGCCTTACCGTCATGATCGGTATCTTCCAAAATAGTCAGACGATCTTTGCCTCTGTTTGGAGCTTTGGCAGGGAACGGATATTCAAATGATTGGGTAACCCACATTCTGCCTTTTGCATCAAAAGCTATGTTAATAGGTTTACCTATATCAGGCTCTGAAGCGTATAATTGTACCTCAAAGCCCGCAGGCAGTTTAAAAGCCAGGCGTTCTTCTTCAGGCGTACGAGCCGTCGTCGACCGGATATTGTCGTTAAATAAAGGTCCGCTGTACTGGCTGTCATCATCAGCTTTGGCCTCTTCAGCATCCTTAGCATTTGCTGCTACTACATCAGCCGGGTTGATCTGCTGTTGCTGCTGCATTTTATGGATCTTACATCCAATGATTATCAAAACAGATAATGCCAAAAATGCAGGTAAGCGTAAAGGTTTATAGTTCATTTTCGGGGTGGTTAGGGTATTAACTGGTTTTAACTTATAAATTCTGTTTTAGAAATTGTAATCCTTTTATAGCGATATCTTCTTGCGAAGGCTCCAGCTTGCGCCATATCGATGCCGCCTTTGCAATCACCTTAACATCAGTGGTAAACGATTCTATCACAACTTGTTCATTATATCCAACTTGTTTAAGCGCATCGCTTATTTTGTTCCAGTCTATGTGATCGCCACCCGGCGTACCGCGGTCTGACCCGCATGCATGGAAATGGCCCAGTTTATCACCGGCACTCAGGATCGCTTTGGCTGAATCCTTTTCTTCGATATTCATATGAAAAGAATCCAGGTGCAGCAATAGCGCTTCGCTGTTAACATCTTTAATCATTTGCAGGCCCTGAGCGGCGGTATTGATAAAGTCTGTTTCGTAACGGTTAAGCGGCTCAATAGCCAGCTTTACGCCTTTTTGTCCGGCATAAGCTGCCAGCTCTTTCAGATTGGCTACTATGGCATCCCACTGTTGTTTATAATCTTTTTCGCTCACGGGCTCGGCACGGCCGACAGAAGAGTATAACGGACCGACGAGGATTGGGCAACCTAATACCGGCATTACATCAATAACGCCTTTTATATATTGAGCAGCGGTGTTTTGTTCTTCTTTTGTTCCCCTGAGGTCTCTGCCCGGGCCCATCGCGGCGCAAATAGAACCGCAGGTTAATCCGTTTTTATCTAATGCCTCTCTTACTAAAACCGGGTCTATATGCGAAGCATCTTCCAACGCTATTTCAACCGAATCAAAGCCCCATTTCTTAAATTGAGGAAACAATGAAATACTCTCGTTATTGAATGGCGATGTAAACAAAAAGGTGTTTATACCAAATTTCATTTTGAAGAATTATAGGTTTGCTTAGATTTAATTGAGTTAACTAAGTTATTATTAAAATAATATTGATTTTTATGTAACCATAAATTTACATCATCCTTCCCGCCCTAACAAGCTCTACCAAATGCAAAATTGCGTTCTTAATTTCATCTACTTTATCGTCTGGCACGTACATGCTAAACACATCTGCAGGGCTGTTGGCCACCATTATTTTTGTGTTGAAATAGATGTACAGTTCTGACCGGTTATCGTTATATCCAAAAGCCCTTAAAGCTTCCCAATGTATTTTACTGACGACAGTAGCCTGCTGCTGATTGGCTACCGTTTGCTTTACTTGCCTAAAGCTTGCGGCATTTGCATTTAAATGTTGCGAAAGGATAAGATGGTTGGTCTTACTTTCAGGCGCAGAATCATAAAGCCTGGTGTTTTCTCTGGGCTTTAACATATCATTAATAAAATCGATAGTCTCTGATGTTGATCGCTCATATTGGGCATATACCGACGAATATACCCCTGCAATAAGCAGCAGCAGCAAGTACTTCTTCATTAATTTAGTATGTTTTTATATTGGTTCAGGGTAAATGTAAAAGAACTAAAACACATAAACTATTAATAATAAAAATTACTGCAAAATTCTAATCCAACGCAAATAACAAACAAAATAAAATACCTAACAATCAGATACTTATAACAAATATCAGCTTTTTTAAAGTATATAATTCCTATCATTTTAGCAGACTAATTTGTCTATACAAGATGCAAAATTTAAAAGCAAATTAGTTGTAGTATTTGTCACATCAAACCAGATTCAGGACTAATAAAAGCCAAACGTTAGTTGTCCAGATTTACCCGTCACTATGTCTAAATCACACCATCATGCAAAAGGATTTCCTAAATAAATTTGCGTAACCATTTAGTTACACATTATATTTACATAAAACATCTAATATCATGACAACAACAAATTTCACATCTACCCTACTGGTAGATCAAAGCCCAAAAGAAGTTTTTGATGCTGTTAATGCACCGCAAGATTGGTGGTCTGGAGATTTTGAAGGTAGCACAAAACAATTAAACGACGAATTTACCTATCGCTACAAAGATTTTCACTATTCCAAACAACGGGTAGTTGAATTGATCCCCAACGAAAAAGTAGTTTGGCTGGTTACAGAAAGCCAGCTCAATTTTGTTGAGGATAAAGACGAATGGACCGGCACCAAGATAATTTTTGAGATCAGCAAAAAAGGTGATAAGACCCAGCTGAAGTTTACACATTTGGGTTTACAACCAGAGGTTGAATGTTATAGCGACTGTTCCACAGCATGGGGCCAGCTTGTTCAACAAAGCCTTTTTGATCTGATCACTACCGGCGAAAGCCAAAAGGTCTCCTTGGGTTAAGGTTGATTTAAACCACCTTGCCGCAATAAACATCAGTTTAAACTAATAGCTATGAACAACTACGAGAAATTCCATCAATTACATCATCAACAAAATCCGCTTATTATTGCCAATGCCTGGAACGTAAAAAGTGCGCAGATCATAGAGAGCAATGGCTATGCTGCTGTCGCGACATCGAGCGGGGCCATTGCAGAATCATTAGGTTATCCGGACGGTGAAAATATTCCGTTTGATGAGTTATTATACATGGTTCAGCGAATTACCTCTAAAATCAACATTCCAGTTTCTGTCGATATGGAAAGAGGCTATACGAATGATTTGTCTATGCTAAATGACAACATCCAAAAGCTGATTGACGCCGGGGTAGCAGGTATTAATATTGAAGATGCGCAAGGCGAAGATATCTACTTAAAAAAGTTAAGCAGCATTAAAAATTATCTTACCAAAACCAATCAGCAGCTTTTTATCAATGCAAGAACGGATGCCTTTTTACAGAAATTGGAGGCCCCGCTTGAAAAAACCCTGAAAAGAGCAAAGCTATATGACGATGCCGGCGCGGATGGCCTATTTGTCACCGGGTTACAAGACTATGAAACCATCAGGCAAATTACCTCAGCGGTGGCGCTGCCCGTTAACGTAGTAGGTATCCCTAAGCTTTCATCGATAGATATGCTTGCCCAAAATGGTGTAAAGCGCATCAGCATGGCTGTGATGCTATATAAAGCAACCTATAATCACTTAGAAAAAGTGGTAAAGGAAATCAAGGGTGATGAATCATTTGCGCCTTTATATAGCTGATGATAAAAAGCCTGTGAGTTATTTACCCACAGGCTTTTTTATTTCTATCCGGGCATCGGTATCACTATCGACACACAGGTACCCTTATCGTCTGTCGAACTGATATTTACTTCGCCATTAAGTAGCTTAATTTTACTTTTGATGGATGATAAACCAATGCCGGGTTTAGTGCTGTCGACGGCTTTCATGCCACGACCATTGTCGCTCACCTCTATTTTGATGGCTTTAGCTTCGGCGGTTATACTTACTGTAGCTTTGGTAGCATTAGCATGTTTTACAATGTTGGTCATTAACTCCTGTACAGTACGATAGACTGCAAGTTCCAGATATCGCTCGAAACGGCCATTTAGCCCTTTAAGCTGAAGGATAAAATGTACCTCATCCTGTAATTGCCTGCCTATATCTTCAATCGCCGTTTTCAAGCCAAATTCGTCCAATGTTAACGGCATCAATTCATGCGATACCCGGCGTGTTTCCTTGATAGCATTACTCAATAATTTGTCTGTATATATCTTTGTTTGGGTAAACTCCTCATCAGACATGCCGGGTTTTAATCCTGCCAGACTTATTTTAACACCATATAATAGCTGCCCTACTCCATTGTGCAGGCTTTCTGATATCCGGTGGCGTTCTTCCTCCAGCGCATCCAGCGACACCTTGAATATCTCCAACTGTTGCTCGGCTTCCATTTTCCGCAGTTTTTCTTCGGCTACTTTGCTTGCGGTGATATTCATATTGGTAGCTACTACCCCATCGCCCAGCTTTACAAACATGCAGGAGAACCATTTATTAAAACCCTCATAGGCATAAAAATACTCTGTCGCTTGCGGCTCGCCGGTCTCAATTGCTTTAATAATTAAGTCAAACAATCCTACTTCCTTAATGCCGGGATATTCTTCAAGATATAGTTTGCCTACCAAGTCTCCCCGACCGGTCTCTTTTTCAAGTTCCTTGTTTACTACTTTAATTACCAGGTCAATAATCTCTCCCCGGTCATTGCGTATAGCTTCGAGGATAGACATTTGTACCAGTGTGGTATCAAATATGGATTGTAAGCGGTCCCTGTTTTCCTGCAATAATAGCTCAGCATGCTTACGCTCGGTAATGTTTATGGTGTTGGTAGCTACCCCATCGTTCAGCTTTACCGCCGACTGGTAGAACCAACCATCAAACTGCTCCTGTATATACCGTTTTTCATATTGTTGCGGTATGCCGGTTTCAGTCACTTGCACAAAGTGGTCAAAAATACCGGCAGCAATTACGCCGGGATTATTTTTCAGCAAGCTTTCTCCTATCACAGCGCCATATACCTGTTCAGAAGCTTCGTTGTTAAGCACCCAAATAAAATCGATAATCCGTCCGTTCTGGCTCCTAACAGCTTGAAACACCTGGATCATTCCCTGGTTACTATCTAGCGTAGCCTGAAGCAAAGCCTGGCTTTTTTCAAGCTCGGCAGTTCTGCTTTCAACTTCGCCGGCCAGCTTTTGGTTAAAATTCTGTATGGCAACTTCGGCTTGTTTACGCAAAGTGATATCTACCGCGGTACCAATCCACTCTGTAATTTGTCCGGTTTCATCAATAATAGGTACTGCTCGCGAGGCCCGCCAGCCTATCCCCCCATCGGCAGTAATTACACGGTGTTCGGCCTCAAACATGGCCTTATCTTCAATAGCCTGTGTAATTGCAGTCCAAACCTTTTTTCTGTCCTCGGGCGGAATATATGTTTCAACCCAATTGGCATTAGGCCGCTCGGTATCTTTTAAAAAATCCTGACCGGTTAAGGCATACATTTCCTGCCAATCGGCACTCATACGGTACACCAGCGATGAACTGGCCGCTACAAATGAGCGGAAACGGTTCTCACTTTGCTGCAACGCGGCTTGAGCCTGTGTCCGCTCTTTCGATTCATTATCACGCGAAATAATAATTGCTGCCGCATTTGCCAGTATATTGGCCATTTCAGTTTCGCGCGATGTTGGTTTACGCGGCTCTTTGTAGTAGAAGGCTAAGGTACCCAAAACCGGCCCGCCCTCTGCCCGTATGGGGAATGACCAGCAGCTACGATAATTATGCTTACGCGCCACGGCCACGTATGGCTGCCATAACGGGTCGTCTTCCACATCAAATGTAATTACCGGTTCGCCGGTATACATAGTTAAACCACAAGACAACGATTCGGGGCCCACCCTAAAACCATTCACGTCCTTGGCATAGGCCTCGTCCATCCCGGCAACCAGATAAAGGCTATCAGCATTTTGTGAGATCACGTAAATGCCGGCCCGTGCCTCACTGCCGGTTTGATCAATAATTGTATTTATAATTGGATCAAGCGATTCAGTCAATGATCTTCCGCTTAATGCAGCTTGAAAAGCCCGCTGCTGACCGCTAAGCCAGGCTTCGCGTTCACGTAGCTCTTTTTCTGTAGTTTTTCGTTCGGTAATATCTGAAAAGACAACCGCCACTTGTCTGCTGCCTACGCCGCCAATTCGTGACGCAAAGGTATTGTACCAGCGACCGGTGGGTTCATGCCAGTTTTCAAAATGAACCGCTTCACCGGTATTAGTTACGTGGTCGTAAATATCAAACCAATAATTTTCTGTGCCCGGCAAAATATCGCTGTGCCGTTTGCCCAGGACATCCTTTAACCCGGTCTGCTTTTCGTAAGCAGGATTCACTTCTACCCATTTAAGGTCAATAGGTTTGCCCTCTTCGTCATAAATCAGTTCATAGATGCAGAAACCTTCATCAATGGATTCAAATATGGTACGATACTTTTCTTCGCTTTCACGCAGGGTTTCGGCCAATTTCCATTGTTCAGTGACATCCGTATTAATGGCTACCGCGGCAATTGTGTTGCCATCAAGTATAACCGGCGAAGCGGCTGTCCGTACAATACGTTCTTCTCCATTTTTAATATGTGTTACCTTTACATTCTGCACCACATGTTCGCCATGTAATGCACGGGCAAATGCCTGCCGTTCGGCCGTTATAACTTCTTGCGATATCGCATCCCTGGTTTCTATTTCCTCAGCCAGTATTCCTATATTTTTATTAAGCTCTTCATAGTTGGTATAACCCAACTGATCGAGCGCGGCTTGATTAGCCAATGTAATTCCTGAGGTATCACCTATATACACGGCATCATTCATTCCCTTTAATGTAGCCTGAAGGCGGGCCGCCTCACTCCGGTATTTTTCTTTACTTTCGCGCAAGGCCTTTTCTACTCTTTTATGTTCGGTAATATCATCAAAAAAAGCAGCAACAAGCCGACTTTCAGGGCCGCCAACGAGGGAGTAGTAAACGCTAAACCATCTGTCGAGGTCTTGTATGTAGTTTTCACTGCGAAGAGGCGTACCTGTTTTAAAAACACAGTCAAAGTAAGGCAGCCAATGCTCTTCAAAGTTTGGCAGCAATTCGCTAACGGGCCGCCCTATAGGCGCAAGAATGCCCGTTTTCTCTTCCCACGCGCGATTGATCTCAATGGCGATAAGATCGGCCACATTGCCTTTTTCATCCAACCGTACCTCCATGATACAGTAGCCCTGATCCATCTGGGCAAAAAGGTCCTTATAATAACTTTCAGGTTGACTCAATTTCACTCTTTCTCGCTCGTTTATTTCTCGTTAGATATCAACTTTTGTTTCGGTAAAAATGCTTAGAATGATAAGGAAAAGGTTTTGCGAAAACAAAAGGGGTATACAGTAAAAATAAAAAATTATAGTTTCAAAATGTATAACGGAATTAGAGTATAGTTGTTTTAATTCCTGTGTCTTAACTCTACAAATAAATAAACATAAAATACTGTAAATCAATAATTTAAAACAAAGACCTTTCATAACAACAGCTAACTAATCATATAAATATTAACTAATATTTTACATTATATCATAATATTATGTCATAACAATTTAAAACGGATACCGGCATTTACTACCACCCCATCCAACGGGGCATAAATATCTTTAAACACCGGGCTTGAAACAGGTCCCGCATAAATTGTACCCCACCGGGTTTGACGGCGGTCGGTCAGATTTTCGGCATTGATAAAAATGTCCATATGCTTCCACATTTTTTGAACCAGCATACCGAAGGTCCAGTATGAACGGCCGGTTGTACCATCGCCCAATAACTGCGAGCCGGTATAAAAACCCTCAACCCCGGCGCGGAAACTATTCTCAACCTCATACGTAACATCAATGTTTAACTGATTTTTAGGCGTAAGCGTTTGCGCATTGCTCAAACCGTTAAAATGGCGCTGCACATCGGTATAGGTATAACCCAGGTATATGCCTAACTCGTCTATCAGCAACTTAACATTGCTTTCGGCACCTTTGCTAATCAGGTATCCGGGCGCATTCACAAAGGCGTTATGCTGCAATACCAGCGGGTCATTAACCCTCGTCAGGAAAAACAATTCATTAAGCTGCAGGAAAGCATCGCCAAGGGCGCCTTTGTAGTTTACATCAGCATTGGCACCGGCCGACCGCTCGGCTTTGGTAGCGCCAACGTTTAAAGGCTGCAAATAGCGATAGCCCTGCTCCTCGGCATCGTCATTAAATATGTCGGGCATTTTATAGCCTAGTCCGCCGCCTATGCGGCTGCTCCAATGTTTATTGACGATGAAAAGCGTATTCACCCGTGGCAGCAAAAACAAACCGTTTGATGGTACTGCCGGCGATGGTGAATTACCATCCAACCGCAATCCGCTTTCAACCGCGAACCATTTGGCTGGCTTATAGGTATTTTGTGCAAACACCCCATAAGTATTGTGCGAATAACCCAGGTTAGCACTACCGGCTTTAGGCGTTAATTTATCTGTCCACACATCGACGCCGGCCACCCAACCGGCAGTTTTGCCATTGCGCACATAATTTGCTTCGGTGTATGACGACAGCTGGTCGCCTTTAAAATCAAACTGCGGCTCGCTGATGGCTCTGTGAAAATAACCAACCGTATTCTTGAAATTTAACTGGCTGTTGCTATCCAGTTTGTGGGTATAAGAAAACTGTGAAGCAAAGCGATTACTGGTGTTATGTTCAAAATATTGGTGCTCGCTGTCGGTATTACCGGCAATAACCTGCATATCGCCGCCGAGCCTGTCCTCATGTAAAACACTAACGCCCAGCCAAAGTGAATCTTTGCTGCCCATCTTCCAAAAAACTTTGGGATTTAATGAGAAGCGATTGGTTTTAGGCACGGCCGAAAAACCAGTATTGCCCGCATCATAGGCGCCGTTATAATTATAAGTGCTAAAAATGGTTGTGCCGACGTTTCTCCATTTATTGCTGTAAAAGCCGCTCAAATCTGTACCTTTCGCCGAGTTCTGGTTCAACAGAAAAGTAAGTTCAGGCTTAGAAGCAGGTGTTTTACTGATGAGGTTGACCAAGCCTGCAATAGCACCGCCACCATATAAAGTAGATGCAGATCCTTTAACAATCTCCACTTGTTTTAAGTTAAGCGGCGATACCTGCACCAAACTCAATCCGCCCGAAAAACCATCATACATAGGTAAACCGTCTTGCAACAATTGCGTGTAACGGCTATCCAGCCCCTGTATCCTGAAGCTGGCGGTACCGCTCACCGGCGAGGTGGCCTGCACATGTATACCGGTGATCTCGCCCAGCAGCATCTTAATATCGCCGGGGCGCATGGTGCCTTTTTCATCCAGTTCTTCGGGCGGCAGCGCTTCAATGCGTGTCGGCACGTCGCTGCGATTGCGGCCCGTACGGTTGGTTTGTATAACTACCTCATTCAACTCGCCCGACATAGGTTCGAGATAAATTTCAATAATTTGGCTTTCAGTTTTTAGTGGCAAGGCAAGTTCTTTATCTTCTGAAAGATACCCCACCATACTCACCTTCACTTCATATTTTCCGCTCGGGATATTTTTGAAGATGATGTGTCCGCCTGTATCAGCAGCTGCAGCTGTTTTTAAACCGGCGATAGTAGCTGTAGCACCCGCCAGCGGCAGTTTGGTTGCATCATCTTTGACAACCAAACGCAAAGTATGTTGAGCCCGCGCCGAAAAAGACAGCAACAGCACAACCCATAGATAAATTTTGCGCATAAATTAGGCGTGTAACGTAAAGAAAAAGATTAATTAAAATCGGAGTTACGCTTACGCTAAAGGCGGACGGAATAATGTGGAATGATAGTCGCTTAATGCAACAGGTGGATAAATGGTGTGATAGACCGGCCTTGCGGGTATCAACACCGGGCCAGTTAAAGGCAATTCAGGATGCACAATAGCAGCAAAAGCTACTGCATGCTGAAATTGCAGATCGCCTGAGTTTGAAGTTTGATCGCGCTGATTATGGCCCAGCAGCTCTTTACCGTTTAGTAAGTAATCGCCCACAAAATCAAGTACGCCTTTCTCGTCGGGAGCGGCCACCTTTTCGTAGGCATGATACATGGCCGGCAGTTGTTTTAGCAGCGAAAAATCGCCCAGCGGCAGAGCCATGCTTCCAAAAAGCAATTGTCCTGTCATCAAGAAAGCTATAATTCGCTTAAACATATAGCGAAGTTAGGTGAAATTCTGAATTAATTTTGGAGAACGGCATCACTCTTAAACGTTCTTACAGATTTTTTTACTTTTTGAGCGATAGCAAACCATTCATCAGCTCCTCATTAAATTCGCCAATGGTAACGTCGAACAGCATATTACTGATTTGTTGCCTAATATCTTTAAATTGATGGTGCAGCGGGCATGGGTTTATTTCTGAACATTGCTTTAACCCTAAAGCGCAGCCGGTAAATAAACTATTACCATCAATGGCTTCAACAATTTCGCTTAAGGGCCGTTTTAATGAGTGCTCATCCAAATAAAACCCGCCATTGGGGCCTTTGGCAGAACTAATTAGTTTTTTGCGGCTCAGGTCCTGTAATATCTTAGCCAGGAAATGTTCAGGCGAGTCTATCCCCTCTGCAACTTCTTTAACGCCCACGCGCTCTCCTCTTGCGGTTTTACTCGCAATAAAAAAAACTGCCCTGATGGCATACTCACATGTTTTAGAAAATAAGGCCATATCTATTGGTAAACAAATATAATAAATTAATAAAAGATATTTTTATCCTTTATTGATTTTTTGTAATTTAGCCCCGTCCGGAAATAGCGCGCAAGACTTGGATAATAAAAGATAAAAAGATACTAATATATTTTAAAATGACAGACGAACAAAAAGCTATCATAACGGCTACAGTGCCGGTACTTAAAGAAAACGGTGTTTTACTGACTAAGTATTTCTATAATCGTATGTTCACACATCATCCCGAATTGAAAAACATGTTTAACATGGGCAACCAAAAGAGCGACAGGCAACAAACTGCTTTAGCTATGGCAGTATTGGCCTATGCCGAAAATATTGCTAACCCGGCGGTGCTGCTCCCAACTGTTGATCATATAGGCCATAAACATACCAGTCTGGATATACGTCCTGAACATTATATAATCGTTGGTAATCAGTTAATTGCTTCCATACAAGAAGTTTTAGGCGATGCCGCTACTCCGGCTATTATAGACGCCTGGACCGCTGCATACAACCAACTTGCTCAATTAATGATAGGTCATGAAGCCAACTTATATGCCAAACAAACCAACCGTACAAACGGATGGACCGGCTGGCGACCATTTATTGTTAAGAAAAAAGAAACAGAATCGGCCGAGATTACTTCGTTTTACCTCTACCCTGCCGATGGCGGTAAGGTTCCGGCTCATTTACCGGGCCAGTACATCAGCGTACGCACGTTTTTGCCGCAGCTTAACTTAAAGCAATCGCGCCAGTACAGCATCTCAAGCGCACCTAATACAGATTATTACCGCATATCTGTAAAAAAAGAAACCGGTGCAGAACTGGATGCAAACGGATTGATCAGCAACCGCTTGCATGACTTTGTGCATGAAAATGATCTGTTAGATCTTACAGCTCCGTCAGGCAATTTTATTTTGGGTAAGGATGTTAATGCGCCGGTTACGCTTATCAGCGGCGGTGTTGGACTTACCCCATTGATGAGTATGTTACATAGTTTGGTTGAGCGGAAACATGAACATGCTATCACCTGGTTACACGGCTGTCGCAATGAGGCGGTGCACGCCTTTAAGGAGCAGATTGAAACCATCGCCGAAACTAATCCGCAGGTAACCCAGCATGTGTTTTATAACCAGCCTACCCCGGCAGATAAAGAAGCCGGCATACTGGAAGGACATTTGGACATTACCCGGATACCTGAACTGGAGCTACAGCCTGATGGCCACTATTTTGTTTGCGGACCGTCAATCTTTATCGAAAAGCAATACAAGGCACTGGTAGCTGCAGGTATAGACAAGGGTCATATTTATTTTGAAGAATTCGGGCCGAGTTTATTGTCGCTGAATTAATAAAACAGAAAAGCCTGTAAGATTATGCTTACAGGCTTTCTTTTTCAATGTCAATTAAAGGACTGCCTGAATTCCAGAGGAGACAAGCTTGTCTTGGTTTTAAAAAGCTTGCTGAACGACTGCAAGTGCTCAAAACCCAGCTCATAAGCAATTTCGCCGATGGATAAATTGGTGGTCGATAATTTCTCTTTTGCCAATTCTATTAATCTATCGTGCAGATGCTGCTGTGTGGTTTGGCCCGTAAGCGTTTTGAGCAATCCGCTTAAATAACCGGGCGATACATGCAAGGCATCTGCAATGTAGGCAACTGTGGGTAATCCTTCGACAGCTAATGCCCCGCTGTTAAAATATTTTGACAGCAATTCTTCCAATCGATTCAATATCTCATGGCTGGATACCTTACGGGTGATGAATTGCCTTTGATAAAAGCGCTCGGCATAGGTTAGCAGCAATTCAAGCTGCGCTATAATTACCGGTTGACTGAATTTATCAATATTGGCATGGTACTCCTGCTCCATATTCATGGCAATAGCGGTTATCATGGCTTCTTCCTTGTCTGACAGGTGCAGCGCCTCATTAACCGAATAGCTAAAAAACTCATATTGCCTGATCTTTTTGGCTAATGGTGTGTTCCATAAAAAATCGGGATGAATAAGGATCATCCACCCTGAGGGATTATACGGCTTATTCTTATCAAACTCCACGGTCAACACCTGCCCCGGCGCCATAAAATGCAGTACACCTTCATCAAAATCATGCGGCTGCTGGCCGTATCTCATCTTCACATGAAAATTCTTTTTCAGCGCGATTGAATAATAGTCGGCAACTAAACTATACGGCCCATCCATTAATGGCCCAAGCATATCTTTCATATTAATCACTGAAATTAACGGATGCTCAGGCTTGGGCAAGCGAGCCAGCTTGTGGTATTCGCTTATGGACTTGATACGGGTTATTTGCCGGGTCATTGAGTATTTATTTAAAATAAATGTCGCCTTTCAGATCATCCAATAACGATGGATGCGTTGGGTGCCAATTTAATGTATTTTGAGTGATCTTGCTTGATGCAGGGCAATCTATACCTACAAAGCCTATAAGCCAGCCAAAATGCTCGGTCGCCTGTTCCGGTGGTACTGATACTACCGGAATATTTAGATGGTGACCTATAAACTCTGCGATAGTTTTCATCTCTATAGCTTCGTCGCCAACGCCATGATATTTGGCACCGGCTATCGCATTTTCTACCGCAAGGCGATACAGGTGCGCGGCGTCTAATCTATGCACGGCATTCCAGCGATTCTGGCCGTCGCCAATATAAGCTGACACTCCTTTTTGCCTGGCCAGATTGATGAGCATCGGCACAAAACCATGCAGATCGCCTTCGCCGTGTACTGATGGCGATAACCGGATAGATGCCGTACGCACGCCCTGAGCTACTAAAGCATCGGCAGCATCTTCAGACATACGCGGATATTTTTCTCTGTCATGTTTAGCCACTTTATCTTCGGTTGCTAAACTACCCGGACTAATCAGCGCTGTGCCTGAAGTTACAATCAAAGGACGGTTTGATCCTTTCAGCACCTCGCCTATGGTTTCGATGGCGATTCTGTCAATCTCACATACTTCTTTAAATCTTGAGAAATCATGAATAAATCCGGCATGGATCACAGCATCCGAGTCGGCTGCGCCTGTGCGTAAACTATCCAGATCTTCCAGATCCCCGTGGTGCACTTCCGCTCCTGCTTTTTTTAAAGCTTCTGCTGAAGCTTCTGAACGCGCCAAACCCAATACCTGATGGCCGGCGCCTATTAATTCTTTAACTATGGCTGAACCAATGAAGCCCGTAGCTCCTGTTACAAATACACGCATGTTGATGTTTTTATAGGTTAAAATTTATTGTGTTTTCATGAACACAAATATCCACAGCGGTGTAGAATAGAATTTAGCCATATCGGCTTTTGTTTTAGCCAAAAAACGCTAATCGAAGCCATTACTTCATTTTAAACCTATAATACTATACTTTTATAAGCATTAAATTAAATGACTACCCGGAGATGAATAAACGCACGACATCACCAAAAGCAGAAACAGCCAATTTGCCTGCCGATTTGAAGTCGGGCATTGAAAATCTTTCAGGTATTGATATGGATGCCGTAAAAGTACACTATAATTCATCTAAGCCAGGCCAGCTAAACGCTGATGCCTTTGCGCAAGGTAATGACATTCATCTCGCCGCCGGGCAAGAAGAACATTTGTCGCACGAAGGCTGGCATGTGCTGCAACAACGCTCAACCCCTGAGAAGAAATAAACCACCTATTTTACCGGCATTAGCTCAATTTTATGTACCACAGGTTTGTTAATGGCGTATATCTTGTTGATCAACACATCCATTTCCTGCTGCCAGGCATCGCGTAGCGAGGCATAACGGGCGCGGGTGTAGGTGTCTTTATTACCATTTAGGAAAATATTTTTGGCCGAGTATTTTTTAACTGAATCTAGCGCTGCATTGCTGTCATTATGCAACAGTTTTTTGTCTTTCAAGAAATCATACTCGACCCAAACATACATGCGTATACGGCGCTCAATGTCCCAGCGTTCTTCATTGAGCTCACGTATTTGAATAGCTTGCTGATATTGCGGCGTGTTAGGAATTTCGGCCAGGTTAACGCCTGATGATAATTGGGCAGCGGTGAAACTTTTCATACGTTCACCATCAATCAGCAGATCATATTCGCCATCTTTTAAATTCTTAACCGTCAACAATTCCTGATTGAACTCTTTCATGAAGGGCACCACCTTCAAAGCGTCCGACTGCGGGATATGACTCCCCCAGCCTCTTGGCAAAGTATCCACCGGGTAAGGCAATGATTTAGCCAGGTAATTAAAGCTAACGCCATTATTGGCTAACGCGACGTTGCTTATACTGCTATTAACTGCTTTTTCAACTTTTTTATCGGCGGCATTTACCGCAACATCGGCTACAACGTTATTAGCCAGGCCCTGCGATTTCAGGAACAAATAAGCCATTACCAGGTGACCGTTGTTTTCAGGATGTATCCTATCGTTCGGTGTCAGGCTGAAAGCTGTGTCGCGCATCTGCTCGCGCTTGTTGATAGCATCCATCGGATGGTAAAAATCAACAAATTCCCAATGGTTGTTTTGGGCGGATTGCTGCTGATGATCGACGATTTTGGCTAACTGTTTGTTTTTACCCGGGAAATAATATTTCGGAGCAACTTTGGTGGTTTCGTCATACGGCGAACCTCCGATCAGGATGGTTCTGATCTTGGGCATACCTTTCAGCCGGTCTTCCAGCTTAGCATAGGTTGCATAGGTTTCAGCCAGCTGTTTACCCATAAAGTCTTGGGCATCCTTTCGGAACCACTCAAAATAGCCGCTGTCATTCATACCCCAGGTTAGCGTCACAACGGTAGGTTTTTTTGAAAGCACGTCGTAATCAAAACGATCGGCAATCTGGCCTATCACATCGCCGCCTATGCCACCGTTGAAACAAGTGATGCGGCGGTTTGGATAATGCGTCATATAATACAGCCATATGTAAGCGTGGTAACGCCCGCCGTCGGTTATACTGTTGCCTACAAATACTACCCTGTCGCCTTGCTTAAAGGGCTGAATGGTTTGTGCGTTTGCAGAAAACGCTAGGCTTAAGCACAGGCAAAGTGCTGCTATAATTGGTTTCATGAAATGGCTTAATTGGTTTATTGATAACAATATCGCTCAAATATAACATAACAAAGCGCTTTAGCTATCCCTGCACTTTGTATATTTCCATTATTATTTGGCTTGATTTGAATAGGTTTAAACTGATATATTTGATCATCAAAAAACCGCAGATATATTATATTCTCAGGCAAAACAAAAACGCGATATATTCATTTTTCTATCATAATTATTTAAACACACAACATCAACCATATGCAGGAATTAGATCCAAACGTTTTGAGCAAGGCACAGGCCTGGCTAAACGGAAATTATGATGCCGAGACTAAGACAGAAGTTCAGCGCCTTATTGATACCAATGCTACTACCGAATTAACCGACTCGTTTTACCGTGATCTGGAATTTGGTACCGGCGGCCTGCGTGGCATTATGGGCGTGGGCTCTAACCGCATGAATAAATATACTATTGGCGCGGCTACACAAGGCTTGGCTAACTTTTTAAAGAAAACTTACCCCAACGAACAAATAAGCGTCGCCATAGCGCACGATAGTCGTAATAACTCTGACGTGTTTGCCAATATTACTGCGGATGTTTTTTCGGCCAACGGCATCCTGGTTTACTTTTTCCATGCGCTACGCCCTACGCCGGAACTTTCATACGCGGTACGCCGACTAAAGTGTAAAAGCGGGGTGATGCTTACGGCTTCGCACAACCCGAAAGAATACAACGGCTACAAAGCTTATGGCGCCGACGGCGGTCAGTTTGTATCTCCTTACGATAAAGCGGTGATGGACGAGGTTGCGGCTATTTCAAGTGTCGACGATATTAAATTTGAACGCGATCCAAAGAATATAGAGATCATCGGTGAAGAGATTGACCATGAATATATTGCTAAGATTACAGAGCTTTCAGTATCGCCTGATGCTATTGAACGCCAAAAAGACCTGAGCATAGTTTATTCGCCTATCCATGGTACTGGTATCACCCTGGTGCCACAGGCCTTGTATAGCTTTGGTTTCAGAAACACCACCATAGTTAAAGAGCAGGAAACACCTGACGGCAATTTCCCGACAGTAGTTTATCCAAATCCGGAAGAAAAAGAAGCTTTAACCCTGGCGCTGAAAAAAGCCGCTGAAATTGATGCTGACCTGGTACTGGCTACCGATCCTGACGCCGACCGCGTAGGCATCGCCGTAAAAAATACCGACAACGAGTTTATCCTGCTTAACGGTAACCAAACAGGCAGCTTGCTGATCAATTACCTGCTTACTGCCTGGGAAGAAAAAGGTAAGCTTACCGGTAAAGAGTACATTGTAAAAACCATTGTAACCTCTAACCTGATCGAGGCCATTGCCAAAGCTAAAAACGTTACTTTTTACAACACGCTTACCGGCTTTAAGTACATAGGCCAATTGATGACACAGTTTGAAGGTAAACAAACCTTTATAGGCGGTGGCGAAGAAAGCTATGGCTACTTGATTGGCGAGCTGGTAAGAGACAAAGATGCCGTGGTTTCGGCGGCGTTTATTGCCGAGATGACCGCCTTTTATAAAGACAAAGGCAGCAGCTTATTTGAGGCGATGATTGATATGTATGTGCAATATGGTTTCTATAAAGAAAAGCTGATATCTATCACAAAAAAAGGTAAAACCGGCGCCGAGGAGATCAAGGCTATGATGGAGAAGTTCCGCACTAATCCACCGGCAACTTTGGGCGGCTCAAAAGTGGCAAAAGTGAAAGATTACGAGCGCCAGATCGAGACTGATCTAAGCTCAAACACCACCTCGCCAATTGAACTACCGGTGTCTGACGTATTGCAGTTTGTTACTGAAGACGGCAGCATTATTTCTGCCCGCCCGTCTGGTACAGAGCCTAAGATCAAATTTTATTGCAGCGTAAACGGCAAACTGGCCAGCAAAGAAGCCTACAAGCAAACCGATGCTGATTTGGATGCTAAAATCGACGCAATTATTAAAGATTTAGGCGTTTAACGCTCAGAAAGTTAAATATTGTTAAAGTCCCGGGTAAACAGCCCGGGACTTTTTTGTTTACAAAATGTCTTGTGTATATTTAGGCTACAAACCAATCAGCCTTATCATGAAACATGTCAATATTTTGCTTGCCTGTCTGTTTGCTTCAAATGTTTTTGCGCAAGTACATAAAAAACAGATAGCACAAAAACCACCCGTCGCAAAGCCAATTCAAAAAGCTGTTGAGTACACTTTGCTAAAAGGTCATATCGATAATTATACCGACAAAACCCTTAATTATTATGCTGACAATTATCTGGGTGGTTTTTCAGGTACCATTGACGTCAATAGCGACGGAAGCTTTGTTACCAAAATACCGCTCGATGTAGCTTACAGAACAGTGGCTTTATTTCCGGGCGATGACCGTATCCCCATTTTATTTATAGGTAAAGATACAATTGACGTGTCGTGGGATCAGAAAGCTACGGAGAAAACTACCAGGATACATACTGCCGTTCCGGCTCTGGGTGATGAATTGATGGAGTATATTGTATTGGACAGGAACCACGTTAAACACAAGAATGACATTAGCAGTAAAATGCGTGATACAACCATAACCGATTCGGCCAAGTTTGCTATGATTAACAAAGCTTACAATGAAGATATGGAGAAAGTTTTTGCTAAACCGATCACTGACGCTTCTGCAAAACACGCCATCGACGTTTATTTTGATTATGCCAACTTGTTAAGCAATGGAGATATATTAGATAGTTACCAACTTGAATTAAAAAACAAGCCTGCCTCCAATAGCCGTCTATGGAATATCGTTGGCAATAAAAGATATCCACCTTATAAAAATGAGAACGATTGGTTCTTTAAGGTTAGCGATGTTTATCGTAGATTTATTTTTGATTATGTGCGATTCAATTTCGCGTTCAACACTTCCACATTTAGCGGCGATTCGCAGCTTGGGCAGGAAGCAACCCAGCCTTGGGCACCTGCCATTAAAGACTACTATTTGGGCATGGCGGCATTCCGTATCACAGCAATGCGCGATTGGTTTATTACCAAGTCTGTTATTAATGATTTCAGTCATTACTCGTTTAACGATGCTATCTGGGTATACAAAACTTATTTACCACAAATTAAAACAGCCTATTACGCTGACACTTTAAAGAAATATTACGCCCAGATCCAAAGTTTAAAACCAGGTGGCCCGGCACCGATATTTAAACTAAAAGATGAGAACGGCAAAAATGTATCGCTGAATGATTTCAGAGGAAAAAATGTTTACATAGATTTTTGGGGCGTAGGTTGCGGACCGTGTATTTATGACATCAAGAATAACGTGCCTAAACTACATGAGAAATATAAAGATAAGGATGTGGTGTTTATTAATATCTGCGTTGATGCCAATGAAGCCGAATGGAAAGAAAACCTGAAAAAACTAAATCTTCACGGCGTAAACCTGTTGGCAGAAGGTTGGATAAAAAGCCCGGTTTGCAAAGCTTATAATGTAAATGCCATACCTCACTATTATCTCGTAAACAAATTTGGGCAAATTGTTGATAACAATAGCAAAAATCCAGGTATGGGTATTGATGCGGACATTGATAAACTATTAAAGCAGTAAATATCAATCCATAATCAATTAGCTATTACAAAAATCCGAAGCGTCTGCTTCGGATTTTTGTATTTATTGTATCAATCAACCGGCTGCATAACCAACGGGAACTCCAGCATAAATTCGGTTCCTTCATTCAGCTTACTGCTTACCCCGATTGATCCGCCGAGGCTTTCGATCTGCATTTTCACCATAAATAGCCCTACACCCTTACCCTCAACGCTCCAATCAAAACGTTTATACAAACCAAACAGGTGCGACCCGTATTTATGCAGGTCTATGCCCTTGCCATTATCTTTTACATTAATCAATATCCATTCGCCCGATACTTTGCTGGTAATATGTATTTCCGGGTCTACCTCAGGACGGCGGTACTTGATGCTGTTTATCACCAGGTTTTGCAGTATACTGTACAGATAGCTTTTCAGGATATATACCTCATCAACAGCGCTAAAATCTCCCGTGATACTTACCCTATTCTTTTCAATCATCTGGCTAATGCCGTTCTTAATTTCTGAAAGCAATTCAGTAAGCGATACCAGCTCGATCTGGTCATTCACCTGACTGCGTACCTGCAGGATCTGGTTCAGATCTAATATCACTTTATCCAGATTATCTACCGAAAGCGCAAGTGCCTCCAATGTGCCGCTTCTTTCAGCCTTGTCTGGCCCCATATCGTATAAAAGCGAGGCCAGGCCCTGTATATTGGCCACAGGTGCGCGCAGGTTATGTGAAATGATATACGTGAATTGCTCAAGATCGCTATTGCGTTGCGCCAGGTCAGCGGTCATATTTTCACGCTCAGATTCATGATTTTTCTTTTCGGTGATATTTTTAAACGTGAGAATAACGCCGACAATTTCGTTTTGATTGTTGGTCACGCCTACCCATTTTACATCATACCACTCCAACTCGCCATTTGGTAGCGCAAAGTTCGACTCGTACGATGCCACTTTGTGCTCCTTGACCTTGGTTATAGCTCTGCGCACAGATTGTCGCCTGTCTTTCGGGAAGTAATTAAAAATGTCCTTACCTACTTTTAAAGGTTTGTTAAAATGCCGCATCATGGCGTCGCCGGCGTTGCTATTGTAAGATATCACCTTCAAATCGGTATCAAACAAAATGATAGAAAGATCAATATTCTCAAACACGGTACGCAGGTTGGCATCTGATTTTTGCAGCATCTCTTCTGCCTTTTTACGGTCGGTGATGCTGGTGTGCAGTATTACCGCCCCCTTCTGGGTATGATCATGCAGCGGAGCCACTACCATCATGTACCACTCCTTGCCCCCCAATGATGCATACTCCATCACAAATTCTTTCTTGCGGCCCTGTATTACTTCGCGTATGCCGGCTTCAATTTTGGCGCTGGTGGCCCTGTCTATGCCTGTTGCCTTTTCCGATATCGCCAGATAGCTATATCCCAGACCATAGTTAGGAATTCCCAGATTATTAAACAAAGCCAACTTACGCCATGATTCATTAACGGCTATGATCTTACCATTTTCATTAATAAGCACAATGTTTGGTGGCAAGGCATTCAGAATAGCCGTCTGCGTTTCGGCGGCTTCCTGAATCTTCTGCTCAGCCAGTTTTTGTTCGGTAATATCCTGCGCAAAACCTTTAATACGTATAGCAGCGCCGTTAACATCTCTTTCTATTAACAACCTGGTATGCAAGTGCTTGATCAAATCGCTTTTATCGATTTTTATGCTGAAATAAAGATTTACAGATCCGGCCTTGCCTGCAATAGCCTCGTCCATTTCGCGCTTTATCCTTGCAGCATCATCAGTATGCATCTGGTTAAACAGGCTATTGAATGATGGCTCAATCTCGCCCACTTCAACCTCGAGTATATGATACAAACCGGGCGACCATTGTGCGACCCCGGTTTCCATGTCGATATCCAAACTACCGATGTTGGCAATATCCTCGGCTTCTCGTAACAGCGCCTCGTTAGATATCACCTCATTCATGTACTTTTTGCGCTCGGCATCCAGCCTGAATTTTTCAAGGGCGTTTTCAATAGCATTTGGCAGGCGCTGCATACGGTCCTTCAACACATAATCGGCAGCGCCATTTCTCATAATTTCGACAGCAAACTCTTCAGATATAGTGGCGGTGATAAGAATAAAGGGAACATTAAGTCCGCTTTGTTGCAGAATATTGAATGCTTCGATTGAATTAAACGAAGGCAATGAATGATCAGAAAGAACAATATCGGGCCGATATTCATTTAAGGCACGGGTATAATCGGCCTCATTATCAACCACTATTTTTTCAAATATTAGCTTAGACCTTTTTAAGGTAAAATCAACCAACTCAGCATCAGTTGGCATATCCTCAAGGTGCAATATTTTTAGTTTCTGAGTATTCACGTTCTTTTTTATAATTTAAATGTTATGTAGGCAGCTGATTGATGATCAGCCAGTATAATCCTAAATCAGAAATAGCTTTGGCAAACGCCTCAAAATTTACAGGCTTTACCACGTAGCTGTTTACGCCCAATTGATAGCTGGTGATGAGGTCCTGCTCCTCGCGCGACGAAGTCATGATCACCACCGGAATGGCTTTTGTGGTTTCATTGGTTTTGATCTGACGTAAAACCTCTATCCCATCAACTTTGGGCATTTTTATGTCCAGCAAAATTACTTTTGGCCGCTGTTGTATGTCCCTGTCGGCATACTGCCCCTTACCAAAAATAAAATTCAATGCTTCTTCGCCATCCTGAACATGCACCAGGTTATTGGCCAGGTTCACTTTTTTAAGAGCGCGGATGGTGAGTTCGGCATCATGTATATTATCTTCAACTAATAAAATCTCAATCGGGCTATTGCTCATTTTTGTCTGATTTGATCGGCATGCTAAAATAAAAGGTGGCTCCTTCTCCCGGTACAGATTCGGCCCAGATGTCGCCACCATGTTTGTTTATAATACGTTTTGCGAGAGCCAGCCCTACGCCGGTTCCCTCAAACTCTTGTGCGCTGTGCAGACGCTGAAATACACCAAACAATTTATCGCTGTATTTCATGTCAAAGCCAACGCCATTGTCTTTTATATAATAAATCCGCTTTTCAGTATCTTTAATACTACCTATCTCAATAAGCGGGTGCTCTGCTTTCGAACTGTATTTTACGGCATTACCCACCAGGTTAAGCAGCACCTGGCGCAGCAAATTAAGATCGCCATAACAATACGGCAGTTTATGGATGATTACCTGTGGCGATGCTGATTGATGTTGTATAGATTCGCTAACGCAAACTTCAAATAAAGAATTCATGTCTATCCTGGTAGACACCATTTCCTTACGGCTCATGCGCGAAAATGCCAGTAAATCGTCAATCAGCTGCCCCATCAGGCGGGCGTTATTGATGATAGTAGAGATCAGCCTGTAACCTTCATCGCCCAGCTTATCTTCAAACTCCTCTTTAAGCATCATGGCATAACCGTTAACAGCGCGTAACGGCGCCCGTAAATCATGCGATACAGAATATGAAAACGATTCCAGTTCCTGGTTAGCAGCTTCAAGCTGTTTAGTACGCTCAACTACTTTTTTCTCCAGATTTGCATTAAGCTGCATAATCTCCAGCTCTGCTTTTTTGCGTGCGGATATATCGCGCACAAAAACGGTGAGGCCGCCGTCAGGCAAAGGGTAAATATGATTCTCCTGCCAAAAGTCCAACGGCGCGTAATAATCTTCGTTGGTTACATATTTTTTTTCGGATGCGGCTTTGTGAAATGCCTTGTAGGTAGGCGAATCCACTACATCAGTAAACTCAGACCAAATGTATTTGCCAATGAGCTCCTGTGGGTCGCGGTTTAACATCTCGCCTATGCGCTTGTTGGCGTAGGTGTAGTAAAAATCTTTGTCTAAAGCTATGAAGCCATCAGCAATACTATCCAGGATATCTTCTATCTGCTTGTTTTTTGCCTTCAGTTCATCTTCGTAAGCCACCCTTGTGGTAATATCCCGGTAGTTGCAAACTATGGCCCGTATATTTGCATCTTTAAGCCAGTTGGTAAACATGGCCTCCACCCATATATAATGGCCGTCTTTGTTTTTAATACGATAGCTTGATATGACAGGCAAACCCGGGCTGGCCAATACCGTGGTCAGCATTTCTTTTACCCTGGCCCTATCCTGCGGATGCACCGTATCATGAAATTCATGCCCCTCGCGGTCCTCATCGCTCCATCCGCTGATACGTTCGGCCGAGCGGCTTCTGAAAACCACATTAATATTTTCGTCTAACAGAATAATACCGTCATGGCTGCTTTCAATCAGCTTTTTGAACCTGATCTCGTTGGACAATAATTGTTCAGAGCTTGCTTCTATTTGCTTCTTGAGTTTTGCGTTGCGTTCTTCTTTCTGCTCTACGGTTTCCTTCTCCACCGTAAGGTCGCGTGTTATCTTGGAAAAACCGACAAGGTGACCGGCATCATTATAAACGGTAGCAAAGGTTGCTTTTGCCCAAAAAACAGCGCCGCCTTTGCGCACGCGCCAACCCTCAGTTTCGCGCGTACCCTCTTTAAGTGCCAGGCTCAGATTTTTGCTCCATTCATTGGCCTTGTTGTCAAGTTCAGTATAAAAAATAGAGATATGCTGACCAATGGCCTCCTCGTCTGTATAACCGTGAATATTTTGCGCTCCCTGGTTCCAGCTAATGATGTAGCCGTTAGGATCGATCATAAATATGGCGCAATCGCTTATGCTCGCTACCAACAAGCGAAAAAGCTTATCGTCAAAATTTTGACTTGTTGCGACACGATCAATTTTTTCGCTCAACACAAAATTAAGTTAGATACCTCATGTAATAGTAAAAGCTGCCTACTGTGGCTTGTAACGTTAAAGGGGGAAACGTTTTTTATAAGCCACACTTAAATGCAATAATTAAAAATATATAAACGAAACCAATTTTACAACCCCGGTGTTTGAAAGTGAACAAACTGAACAGCGCCAAAAAACCCTACTTTTATACAGAACTTACTGACAATCTGCACAAAATAAAACTACAGGGAATACTATTTTATCCTCCGAATACGTTTTTAGCCTTTTTTATAGTTTTCTCCAGGTCAATACCTTCCTCCAACACGCCTTTAAAAAGATCGCCTGTTTCCCTTAGGCGATCGGCGGCGTTAAAAATCGTAAAATCTCTCATGGTAAGGCCGGGCTTTACCTCATCCCAGGTTAAAGACATAGATACCGTTGCGCCTACCTTTGGCCGCAGCGAATACGGGCAGGCAATAGTAGCACCCGGGCGGTTTTGCAAAAAGTCAAGATACATTTTACCGTCGCGCTTGGCCACCATGCGCTCCAGACTGGTATAATCCGGTATTTCCTTGTGTACCAGCGATACTATAATTTTCGCAAACATTTGCGATTGATCATAACTGTATTTGGCTCCTAACGGGATGTAAATATGCATACCTGTTGAACCGGATGTTTTTGGATAACACGGTACATCCAGCGCATCCAACACTTTCCTGACTTCCTGCGCGGCGCTGATTACCTGGTCGAAAGTATTTTTATCAGGATCAAGATCAATCACACAGTAATCCGGATTGTCAGGTGATTTATAGCGGCTAAACCATGGATTCATTTCAATACAACCCAATGATGCCATCCACAACAGATATGATTCATCTGAACCAACCAGATACTCTTTATGCTCGCCGTCGCTGGTGGTGTAGGGGAAAGTTTTGGTAACCCAATCAGGAGCTTTGCCTTTAACATCTTTCTGGTAAAAGCTCGAACCATGTATACCGTTGGGGAATCGGTTTAAGGACATAGGCCGATCTTTCAGATAGGGCAGTATATATTCTGCAATGCGATAGTAATAATTAAACATATCGCGCTTGGTCACGCCATCTTCGGGCCAGTAGACTTTACTCAGGTGCGTAAACTTTAACTCATGCCCACAAATTTTGCGTACCTGGGTTTCGTCTTTCGGGTTGAGCAGGGTTTTGCGTTCTTTATCTTTTGGAGGTTCTATGGCCTCATGGCTTGCTGTTTTTTCCGGCGATGGGTGCTCTGCCTCATCAACCGTCTCTTTGGTATCTTTAGGTGTTTCCAAAATCACCTCCTTTGCTTTTTTGTCGTCCCGCAAACCTTTAAATGAGGCCTGGCGAAATATCCCGTCGCCGGTTACCTCTGCAAAAGCCACCTCGCCTACCAGTTCAGGCTTTAACCACGTGGGCTTAGCTCCCATCCGCTGCGGACGGAACCTCGACGGCTTGTCCACGTCGGGCTCAACCTCAAACGGACTTTTATCGGTAATCAGCGGCTTAAATTTAGCCATCATGTCTTTTTGCAGCTGGTCAGAAAAACCCGTGCCTACCTTACCTACGTAGCGCAGATGCGTACCATCATATACACCCAAAATCAAAGCGCTAAAGGCCTTGGCAGTGCCGGCATTTTTGGTAAACCCTGCAATGATCACCTCCTGCCTACGTTGTACCTTGATCTTGAGCCATTCCTTCGACCGCAGATCAGAAGTATAAACGCTGTCAGCTTTTTTGGCGATAATGCCCTCCAAGCCAATCTTTTCGGCAGCCTCAAAAAACGCTACGCCGTTAGCTGCAAAGACCTTGCTTTGGCGCACATGGTCGTCATTGGTGGGCAAAACTTCCTTCAGTATAGCCTGGCGTTGTATTAAGGGCAGCTGCATCAGGCTCTTACCTTCGTACCACAAAATATCGAACACATAATAAACCAGGTTACCATCGGCCTCACTGCGCCAGTTTTGCAGCGCGCCGAAATCAGACAGCCCCTTATCGTTCAACACCAAAATCTCGCCATCAATAACAGCGTTGATTTTCCAATCTTTCAAAATGTTGTTAATGGGATAATATTTGTCGAAGGGTATGTTATTGCGCGATATCAGCTCTGCGCCTTTTGTATCTATAAAAGCTACGGCTCGATAGCCATCCCATTTAACCTCATACAACCAATCGGGGTCGTCAAAAGGGGCATCCACCAGCGTGGCCTTCATCGGTTTGATGTTTTTGGGGATGGCCGTTTTGGGCGCCGATTTTAATAGTGCAGCAACATCTATATTTTCGGTAGTATCCTGTTCATCGCCCAGTTCGTCAGCGGCCTCATCATCGGGTGCTGCTTTTTTTTTAGCTTTTGGCGATTCTTTTTTCAGCTCCTCTTCATGCCCGTTTTGCCAAACCTTATCACCGGTTTTCTCCATAGCCTCGATGGTTTTGCCCGAGAGAACCGATTTATCTTTTTTGGTGATGTCTTTATCAGACGCAAACTTGTCGTTATGCTTAATGAGCAGCCAGCCGTTCTCGCCCATGCCATGTGTTTTCACCAGCGCAAATTCGCCTTCCAGTTTTTCGCCATGCAGTTTGATCTTAACAGAGCCTGATTTAAGTTGTTCCAGCAGATGCTTTTCCTGCGCTTTCTTGCCTTTTATTTTATCGATGGGCTCATAAGTACCTTCGTCCCAAACAATCACTGTGCCGCCGCCATATTCGCCCTGGGGGATGATGCCTTCAAAGTTTCTGTAGTCAAACGGATGATCTTCAACCATCATAGCCAGGCGTTTAACCTTAGGGTCGGTCGACGGCCCTTTAGGCACGGCCCAGCTTTTCAGTACACCGTCCATCTCCAACCTGAAATCATAATGCAAGCGCGAAGCGTCGTGCTTTTGTATCACAAACATTAAGTGATCTTTATCCTTACTGCGTCCGGCTTTCGGCTCGCGGGTTTTGGTAAAATCACGCTTCTCTGCATATTTTTCCAGGCTCATAACATCATCATTTTGTTAATAATGTAACAGCAAGGGCAAAAAAATGGTTTTAATAGTTATGCGACTTAAAAATGCTTCACATTTTTCGGGGTGATGTAATGAACGGTTTCCTGATCGGGCCCGTGAATCACGCATTCAATATTTTTCTTTTCCGTTATGATAGACTTCGCATAAGTCACTGCATCCTGCGCATTGTCAAAAATCGCATAAATACGTTTGCCATTCTGTGCATCAGGAACCAGATCCAGATTTAATACATGTCCTGAGTTTACGTTGGCGCTAACTACGGCTACTTGATTATTTTCTAATACGGGGAATCTTTCCATTGGATTAATTTTTTTTATTATAACAAAATCAACAGAAGATGGTTGGCAAATATTTCTTTCTTTTTTGCCGTTTTGAACGGAAATAACCGGGTGAGTTCTCGCCACCGGGTTTGAACGCGCGCCGCGGACTCACCTCGCCTACGCTTCGCTGGGCGACCCTCTCTTCCGCAAGCGGCAAAGAGGGTTAGGCAACTTTGGCCATGCCATTAAGGCTTATAGAACTATTTAAATAACAAATGGTGACGCAAGTATGGCATTATCTTGTTTCATTTTGTTTCACTCTATTTTCATTATTGGCTTATAATCAGTAGGTTAATTCAAAACCCTGTTTCACTTGTTTCATTTGTTTCACACTCGCGTGAAACAAGCGCGGCGCATTCCAAGCCTCAGGTCGTTGTTTCCTCTAAAACTCCTTTACATTCTTCGGCGTGATATAATGAATAGTTTCCTGATCTGGGCCTTGTATTACGCATTCAACAGTTCGCCTTTCTGCAATTACCGACTTAGCGTAAGCTACCGCATTATGTAGATCATCAAATATTTTATACACGCCCCTGCCGTTCTGCTGGTCAGGAAGCAGATCAAGGTTAAGCACAGATCCTGAGTTTACATCAGCAGTTACTACGGCAACCTGGTTGCTTTCTAATGCGGGAAATCGTTCCATAAAATCAAGTTTATTTTGGTATAAATTAAATTTACGGAAAATGGTTTGATAATATCCAACTGTATTGGCTAAAAGCGACGTCGTCTGTCCTAATTGTCATTGCGAGGAGGAACGACGAAGCAACCGCACGGAGGCTTGAGCGCGTGCGGTTGCCACGCTATGCTCGCAATGACAAAAAGGCAATAAAACACAAAAGCCGAAGCAATTATGCTTCGGCTTAACTGATAATATTCAGTTTATTGTTTCTTCAATGAGAATATCCAATCCAGGATCTTCTTGGCATCATCTGCCTTCAGATCTGGGTGAGCCGGCATGGTTACATCGCCCCAAACACCGTTACCGCCATTTTTAATTTTGTCGGTAAGCTGTTTGTAAGTAGCTCTGTTGGGTTTGTATTTATTAGCAACTTCTTCAAACGCAGGGCCAATAACATGCTCATGAGCTTTGTGACATGATTTGCAATCCATCGACATAAATAACGCCTGGCCGGCAGCAAATTTCGATGACGGGTCAATCGGTTCATCAGTACTACCAGCGGCAATGATCACCTTTTTGCTGGTGGCAGCCTTCAGCTTGGCGTCTTTCACAATTACAGATGCACTGAAGTTACCCGCTTTTGGATAAGTATAAGCTACCGAAGGTACGGTGCTTACCTTCTTAATACCGTTACCGAAGTTCCAGGTATAGGTCATTTTATCATTTTCGGGGTCGGTTGCTTTAACTTTAAGCGTTACTTTTAGCGGTACTGCGCCGTAGTTTTTATCTGCAGTGATTTCACTGATCTCAGGTGCACGGTTACCCGGATTATAGTCTACACGGGCTATGCCTGCGTCTGTGTTCTTTTTGAACCAGCCACCGCTGTTGCCATATTCTAATACATATAGTTTGCCGTCAGGACCCATCTCCATATCAATCATTGAATTGAATTTGGTGCCGTTCATAAACGGCTCAATTGATACCAGGTTACCCGCAGCATCCATAGTCACCGCTTTGATCCATCCACGGATAAAATCATAGATAAACAGTTTGTTGTTATAGTATGATGGCAGTTTGCCGGCGCTCGCCGGATAGTCTTCAGCATGATAAACAGGGCCAGCCATAGCGGTACGGCCACCTGAACCCAGCTCAGGGAAATCAGGCGACTCAGCATATGGGTACCAGATAAACGCCGGCTGTGCAGGGGGCAGATCTACTAAACCAGTGTTATTGCGCGATTCGTTTACAAGATGGTTGGGATCAAAAGGTTCGCCTACTTTACCGGTGGCATAGTCATAGCGACGATATGGGTAGTTGTTACCGATAACATACGGATAACCAAAGTTGCCCGCTTTACGGGCCTGATTAACCTCGTCATAACCACGCGGGCCATGTGTTTCCAAACTATCATTGCTGGCATCCGGACCAACCTCGCCCCAGTACAGGAAGCCGTTCTTTTTATCGACAGAAATACGGTAAGGGTTACGGTCACCCATTACATAAATCTCAGGACGGGTTTTTGCCATACCTTTAGGGAACAGATTTCCTTCGGGAATGGTATAGCTACCGTCAGGATGCATTTTTATACGTAGTATCTTACCACGCAGGTCGTTTGTATTACCAGAGCCTCTGCGGTCGTCATATTGTTCAAAGCCCGGACGGTCGTCCAGCGGAGCATATGAGTAGCTGTTTGGAATCTTTTTACCACCACTCGGCTCGTCAAACGGCGTTGTGTTATCGCCTTGCGAAACAAACAGCATATGATCTTTACCAAACGCTATTGAGCCACCGGTATGGCAGCATATTTCGCGCATGGTAGGTATCTGCAGGATGATTTTCTCGCTTTTCATATTAAGCTTACCGTTAGTTAAGATAAAACGCGACAAACGGTTAGCCGATGTGTCCAATGGGCTGTAATAAGCATAAATGAAGTGATTGGTTTTAAAATCAGGGTCTGCCTGAACGCCTAACAAACCTTCTTCAGCATTAACGCCTTTACCTTTTGCGGTTAGCGTATGCGAGTAAACATTTAGTTTACCAACCTGCGTTACTTTATGGGTAAGGTGATTGTATAACATAAATTCGCCTTTACGCTGAACAACCAATATATCCAGGTTTGGCAGCACGGTCATTTCGGTAGGCTCGTCGAAAGTACCAACGGTTAGCTGTGTTTTATTGAAACGATTTTCTTCAGGAACACGCGGTGTTTTAGCTTTAGCGTAGTTTAAAGGCGCATTGTTGCCGATAGCGTATTTGATACCGCCTAACAGATGCTGTAAAAACAGAGGCTCGCTGTACGACTCGTCAGTATGGCCCAAACCGGTATAAAATACACGGCCGTTTTCAAAAGTATGGTACCAGGCAATCGGGTGGCTTGCGCCCATTTTAAAGGCATCGTCGGCGCCGTTTTTGTTATATTTCAGTGATGACTCTTCCAAGTTTATCAGAACGTGGATGTCTTTAGATACATTTTTGTAGTGATACCACTCGTCTTTACGCTCCCAGGTAGCAGGCAACATCTTTGTAGCAATGAAGTTTCTGTCGACAACTGTCAACGTAGCCTTTTGCTGTGCCGGGTGATGCGCAAAATAAGCGCCAACCATACGGCCATACCACGGCCAGTGATATCCACCATCCGCAGCGGCGTGTATACCCACAAAGCTACCGCCTGCCTGCATATAACGCTCAAAATCGGCTTGTTGCGCACGATTCAGCACCTCATGTGTCGTGCTGACAAAAATAACCGCGGCATATTTTTTCAGGTTATTTTCGTTGATGTTATCAGCATTGGTAGTAGTGTCCACTCCAAAGCCGTTTTCCTGCCCCATTTTTATAATGGCCTCGGCGGCTACAGGAATTGAAGCATGATGATAGCCGGCGGTCTTTTTAAAAACCAGGACACGCGGTTTTGATTTTACTTGTGCATCGGCATAGTTGGCCAGCATAAAAACAGCCAGCAAACTAATACCTAAAAAACTAAATAATTTAAGTTTCATTTGAAATTTAAGGGTTTATATCGTTTGGTAATCGCTATACAAAATATGAGCGCCTAAAAGTATTCAAAATCCAAACAAAACCTTTAAACTATTTTTCAAAAAGCAATCGATTGCACGTAACTTATTCTTTACAGTAAGAAAGATATGCTTTATAAATTATCTCCAAATAGTGATGAGTTTGAAACCTATCGTTTAAAATTCAAAATTTCTATCCACCCGGTGTGTGTAAATTCAATCCAGTATTAACAATCAAATAGTGTAAACTTTTTTAGGACGAGGCAGTTGCCGCAGTGATCCAAAAATGACTTAAAAGTCCGGAAAAGGTGATCCAAAGTGATCCACTTTTCGGAAGTGCCCTAAATAAATTATTGCTTTTAAAGTAGTTGACATTCATCACTGATCCAAGTGATCCAAATTGATACACATTCACGCGTGGATCAGTGCAGGGCATAAAAGAATAGCGATGGGTTTGAAACCCATCGCTATAAAAGGCTGTCATACTTAGCCCGTTGAACGGACACCCCTATTTTTGCAAACGCGATATTATTTCCAACCGCCACCAAGCGAACGGTACAATTCAGCTACCGCTTTTAAATGCTCGGTTTTAACGCTGGCCAGTTCCAGCTCGCTTTGTAGTACGTTACCTTGCGCGGTGATCACCTCAAGGTAATTAGCCATACCGTTTTTAAACAGTTGGTTAGCGTTAGATGTTGCTTTTTGCAAAGTATTTACCCTTTGGGCAGTGATGTCTTGCTCGGCTTTCAGTTTGTCGATTTTTACCAGGGCGTCCGACACCTCGCCTACTGCATTCAGCACCGTTTGGCGAAACTCGATCACTGTTTTCTCACGATTAACCTTGGCTACTTCATAATTAGTTTTCAGCTCTTTATGATCCAGCAAAGGCGTGATCAAACTGCCCGAAACTACACCAAACAACGAGGCCGGAATATTGAACCAATTGCTGGCTTTGAACGAATTAACCCCACCCTGAGCAGTGATGCGCAAAGCCGGATACATCTGTGCCTGGTTAATACCTACATTGGCATTAGCCACTACTAAAGCCAACTCACTGCTCTTTACATCAGGGCGACGACTCACCAGAGCAGACGGTAATCCCGCAGGTAAATTATCAGCAAAGGTCACATCGTTCAGTTTTTTATGGCGTTCGATAGCGCCGGGTAGCTCGCCGGTTAAAATGCGTAAAGCGTTTTCTTGTAAAGCGATGTTTTGCTCAAACTGAGGCACCAAAGCAGCAGCAGCTTGTTGCTGAGCCTGCGCTTGCTGCACGGCCAATAAAGTAACCTGACCGGCATTGTATTGCAATTTAATGATGTTCAATGTGCTGTCATTCAAGCGCACATTGCTTTGTGCGGTTTCCAGTTGCGCATCCAGCATCAACAGGTTATAATAGCCTTGCGCTACAGAGGATACGATGTTGGTTTGGATAGCCTTGCGCGCCTCTGCAGTTTGCAGGTATGCAGCTACAGCGGCTCTGTTTTGGTTATGGATCTTGCCCCAGATATCAGCCTCCCACGAAAGTGAAAGATTAGCTGAATAATCTTCAATATGCTTGGTTTTTACTCCGGCAGTGGCCAGGCTTAGACCATTCAAACTATTATCAGACGGGCGACTGCTGCTGGCAGTAACATTCAGTCCAACTTCAGGCACGTAGTTCCATTTAACCTGTTTTACAAGCAGCTGCGATGCTTCGATGTTTTTGATAGCTAGTTGCAGGTCGTAGTTTTTGGTGATGGCGCTGTCAATCAGTTTTTGCAGCTCGGCATCGGTAAAGAATTGTTTCCAGGGGATATCAGCAATGCTGGTGGTATCTGTACTCACCGCATTTCTGAAGTTTGCAGGCAAAGCAGCCTGCGGTGTTTGGATATCCTTCGATACTCCGCAGGCACTCAGTGCCAGCGTAAGTACCAAAAGATATTTATTGATGTTTTTCATTGTCGTAAGTTTAAAATTAAGCCAGTTCGGGTTCATGCGCTTTTACAGCTACGCCGTTTTTGAGATGATGATTGCTATCGTTCTCTTCATCCAAAGCGAAAGGCACTCCGGTAACTTTCTCCTGTAAATTCTGAAAGATCACAAACAACACCGGAATAATGAACAGACCCAGCACAACACCGCTCACCATACCACCGGCAGCACCGATACTGATAGAGTGGTTACCTTGTGCCGATGGGCCCGTCGCAATACTCATCGGGAACAAACCGAATACGAAGGCCAGCGAGGTCATCACAATTGGACGCAGCCTTAACTTAGCGGCCTCAATAGCCGAAGCCACGATGTCATGCCCGGCCCTGCGACGCTGAACCGCGAACTCCACGATCAGGATGGCATTCTTCGCCAGCAAACCGATAAGCATGATAAGCGCTACCTGCACATAGATGTTGTTTTCGATACCTGTAAGGCCCAGCACCACGAAGGTTCCTAAAATACCGGTTGGGATAGAAAGGATAACCGCCAATGGCAGAATATAACTTTCATATTGTGCCGATAACAGGAAGTAAACAAATACCAGACACATCAGGAATACAATGGTGGACTGACCGCCTGAAGCAATCTCCTCACGGGTTTGGCCTGAGAACTCATAAGCAAAGCCCTGAGGCAATTCTTTCTCGGCAGTTTCCTGGATAGCCTTGATGGCATCGCCCGAGCTAAAGCCTGGCTTCGGTATCGCGTTGATCTCGATAGAGTTGAACAGGTTATATCTTGATGCGGTCTCTGATCCAAATACACGGGTTAGTTTTACCAGTGTATTTACCGGTACCATCTCCCCTTTGTTGTTTTTCACAAATACACGGTCGATAGCTGAAGGATCGGTACGGTCGGCAATATCTGCCTGAACAATTACACGATAGTATTTACCAAATCGGTTAAAGTCTGACGCCTGTGCGGTACCAAAGTAGGCCTGCATAGTCGAAAGGATATCCTTCACACTTACACCCAATTGGTTGGCTTTTTCGTCATCAACCTCTAATTGTAATTGTGGATAATCGGCTTTGTATGAGGTAAAGGCAAAGGCAATCTCTTTACGCTGCATCAATTTACCAATAAAGCCATTGGCAATGCCGCTGAATTTGGCTAAGCTACCGTTGGTTTTATCCTGCAGCATTACATCCAGCGCCTCTACGTTGCTAAAGCCAGGCACCGTAGGGAAACTGAACACGAAGAAGGTACCACCCGGTATACCGGCCAATTTACCCCGTACAATGTTCTGGATATCATCGATATTTTTAACAGCACCACGCTCGTCATTAGGTTTTAACAGCAGGAAGATAACACCTGCAGACGGACTGCTGGATTGGGTCAGGAAGTTAAAGCCTGACAACGCCGTAACGAACCGTTGCGAAGGCAATTGCTTTAACTGATCTTCGGCTTGCTTAAATACTTTATTGGTAGCATCCAGTGATGAACCTGATGGCGTAGACACAGCTATCGCCACGAAGCCCTGGTCTTCTGTAGGTATAAAGCCTGATTTAGTGGTGCGCACCAGGAATACAGTGAGTGCAATCACTACGGCTAAACCGGACATAGCCACCCATTTATTACTGATCAGCTTTCTTACACCACCAATGTATTTATCGGTCATATAATTAAAGCCGGTATTGAAGCCTGCGTAGAATTTCTCTGAGAAAGTCTGTTTAGGTGCTTCCTGACCATCATGCCCGTGTTTGCTTTTCAGGAACAGAGCCGCCAGCGCAGGACTCAGCGTTAATGCGTTTACTGCCGATATCAAAATCGCGATAGCCATAGTTAACGCAAACTGACGATAGAAAATACCTGTCGAGCCCGTCATGAAACTTACCGGTAAGAATACAGCCGCCATAACCAGCGTGATTGATATAATTGCACCTGTGATTTCATGCATAGCCTGGGTGGTTGCCGCTCTGGGTCCGAGGCCGGGGTTGTGCTCCATTTTAGCGTGCACCGCCTCCACGACGACGATAGCATCATCCACCACAATACCAATTGCTAATACCAAAGCAAACAGGGTTAACAGATTCACCGAAAAGCCAAAGATGTTCATGAAGAAGAACGTGCCGATAATAGCCACCGGCACTGCAATTGCCGGAATCAAGGTCGAACGGAAATCCTGTAAGAAAATAAACACCACGATAAATACGAGCACGAATGCTTCGATCAAAGTATGTTCAACCTGTTTGATGGATTCGTCCAAATCGGTTTTGGTACGGTAAAACTGGTTGTATTTTATGCCGACAGGAAAATCTTTAGATGCTTTTTCCATCAGCTTATCAATAGCTATCTGGATATCGTTAGCGTTTGACCCCGATAACTGTATCACACCAATGATCACGCCGTCGTGGCCATTCAGGTGGCTGGCGCTGGTATATGAATAGGTACCCAACTCAACACGTGCCACATCTTTCAGGTGTAGTACAGAACCGTCAGCATTAGCACGTATAGCAATGTTTTGATAATCCTCCGGCTGGGTAAGCTTGCCTTTGTATTTAATTACATACTCAAAGGCTTCTTTACTTTGCACGCCCAGTTTACCTGGTGCAGCTTCAAGGTTTTTATCCTGAATGGCAGCCATCACTTCGGCAGGGGTAATTTTGTGTGCTGCCATTTGGCTTGGGTTTAGCCAAACACGCATAGAGTAATCTTTAATCCCCCCGAATATCTGGGCCGAACCTACACCCGGGATACGTTTAATTTCCGGAATAATGTTGATCTGTGCATAGTTGGCCACAAAGGTTTGGTCATACTTTTTAGGGTCTTCGGTATAAACTGCTATCGCACCTATAAAGCTGTTTTGCTGTTTCGTAGTAGTGATACCATATTGAAGCACTTCGGCAGGTAACTGACTCGAAGCTTGCGACACACGGTTCTGCACGTTCACCGCCGCCTGGTCGGGGTTAGTACCTTGTTTAAAGTAAACAGTGATGCCCAGGGTACCGTCATTACTGGCGGTTGAGGTCATGTAAGTCATGCCTTCTACACCGTTAATCGCCTCTTCTAATGAAGGCGTTACAGAACGCAAAATAGTTTCGGCATTAGCGCCCGGATATACAGCCGATACCAATACGGCCGGAGGGGCAATATCAGGGAATCGCTCTAAGGGCAATTTGCTTAAGCCAAGCACACCCACTATCACCAATAAAATGGAGATAACAGTTGCCAGTACCGGCCTTTTTATGAATATTTTAAACATGATTGTTTGTTTTGGAGAGACAAGAGGCAAGAACCAAGAGACAAGACGATATATCGACTATCTCAAGCAATCTTGATTCTTGACTCTTGTTTCTTGATTCTATGATTTAGTTTTTAGCCACTTTATCAGCTGCTTTTTGAGGGACTATTTTGGCGCCCTCCTGTAAGTGATCCATTCCGCTTAATACAATCTGGTCGCCTGCTTTAAGGCCGTCTTTTATCACATAGTTTTCGCCGTCTTTCCCATCGATGGTGATAGCTACCTTTTTAACCTTGTTGCTGTCGGCCAGGGCAAATACAAATACTTTGTCCTGCATTTCAACAGTGGCCGATTCAGGCACCGTTAAAGCATCGTTATGATTCAGGCTCAGACGAATTTTTCCGGTATTACCGGAGCGTAACAAACCTTGCGCATTCGGGAAGCTGGCGCGTACGGTAATGGCCCCCGTAGTTTTGTCGAACTGACCGTCTATCATATCGATCTTGCCTTTTAGCGGATACTCACTGTTGTCAGCCAATAGCAGCGCTACAGCAGGCAGGTGGTTCAATTTATCTTTCAGGGTTTGGCCCGCATACTCTTCTTTGAAGCCTACAAAGTCCTTTTCGCCTAAAGAAAAGTATACGTGGACGTTGTGCACATCTGAAAGTTGAGTTAAAGCCTCAGCATCTTGCGGAGAAACCAAACTACCTTGCTTTTTAAGTAACCGGCCAATATAACCGGCAACGGGCGCACTGATAGTAGTATATCCCAGGTTAATTTTTGCTGTCGCGACGTTTGCTTTTGCCGATTCGATATTCGCTTTAGCTATCTGACTGGCAGCTACCGCGGTTTTTAACTGATAGTCTGACACTACCTTGTTTTGTACCAGCGGCGTCAATTTGTCGATCTCTAATTGTGCATTAACCAGGGCGGCTTCGGCAGCGTGTTGAGTTGCCAGCGCATTATTTAAAGCTGCGCGGTAAGGCTGATCATTGATCTTAAATAAGGGTTGACCGGCTGATACAAATGCACCCTCGTCAACAAAAACACGGTCTAACGCACCGCTCACTTGCGGGCGTATCTCAACATTAACCGCACCTTCAATAGAAGCCGGATACTCTTGGTAAGTGGTTACCGACGATGCTTGTACAGTTTGTACCGGTAATGCCGGTGGTGGTGGCGCCTGCTGGGCTGCCGGTGCGCTTGAGCAGCTGCTTATTAAAAGCAACGCTGCCAAAGCAATCAAGATTGCTATAACACTATTAATTTTCTTAACAGTGTTAAATGAATACGGATGTGATTGAATTGTCATGATGTTTTTTATTTGTTAGTAGATTTTACGATTTGATAATTTTAACTTAACACTGTTAAATTTCTTAACAGTGTTATTTTTTTATGAAATTTTTTTACCCTTTTATTGAACGGATAATGCCGGTGATGGCAGTTTTCAGAACCTCCTGGTTTGTTTCTTCGGTGTTACCACGGTTTACCATGTTAATGGAAATTAATCCGTGTATAACCGACCAAAAGGTGTAGTATTTGGTACAGACCTCTTCTTCAGTGCCGACGTGGGGCAGCATCAGCTCCACGATTACGTCCCAGATCAGGTCCATAGGTTTTTCAGATTCGGGCATTATCTTGGCCATCTCACAACAGCTTACTCTAACGCCATACATTAATTGATAAAGTTCGCGCTCAGCAAAAGCAAAGTCCCAGTAGGTCATCCACATGGCTTCCAGCTGTTTAGCCGGATCGCGATGTTTGTCGCGCGCTTCTTCCAATTGTTTGGCCAACATTAAAAAACCCTTACGGGTAAGCTCCATTAAGATGGCGTCTTTGTTGGCAAAATATTCATAAATAATAGGCGCAGTGTACTCGATCTCGTCGGCTATCTTACGCATACTCAAGGCATCCCACCCCTTCTCTTTTACAATCTTTAAAGACGCATCCAGAATGTTGCATCTGGTTTCTTCTTTTAACCGTAATATCCTGTCTTTACTTGCCATTGTTTTATGACATCAAAAATATTTAACACTGTTAAACGATACAAATGTATATGCAGATTTTTAATTAATTGCCATGCGTTTGTCATGAAATTTAACAGTGTTAAATTTTTTATAACATGTTAAATATTTAACTTTAGAAAATGAAGCGTGAACCTAAACAACAACCTAATAAACGTTTAAAAGGAAGCCTGTTAATAGTTTTGATCCTGCTTTTAGCAATTTCATTCTTTACACCGCGTGCTATTGAATACTCAGACATTACCATTATCCGCGCCACTCCGTTTCTAATAAATTTTATTGCAATACCGGTTATAGGGGTAATTTTGCTAAAATTAAAGAAGGGGGTTTTTAAAGGCATTTTTATCCTGTACGGATTCTTAATATACATTATAGTAAGTACCATAAGTGCCTTTATCAATTATTCGGCAAGTTCAAATGATTTGAAAGCTGATGGCGTACCCGCTAAAGCAATTATCTCAACTATTAAACCAAGAGCAACCGCATTTCAGCACTATTGGCAGATATACTTTAGCTACAGGGCCAACAATCGCCGTTATGATGCCAGGTTCAGAAGAGATAAAAAGCCGGTGTATAAGGCAGGCGATACCGTGGAACTTATTTACGATAAAGATTTTCCGAGAATGTATAGGCTTACAAAAATCTACTAGCATCGATAAAACCTAGCTAAGCAAATGTAATTTTGAATGGGGTATTTAATTTCCAACCGCCAAATACAAATCACAGCTATCCCTGTTCAGTCTTTAATAAATTTCGCACGTCAAATCCCTTATTCGCAGCCAGGTTGATCAGGTAGTTATAGGTTTGGTTATCCATTTCAGGCTTGCGGCCCAGTACCCATAAATATTTGCGGTTTGGATGCCCGATTAATGCGTACGAATAATCGTGCGCCAACCCAATGATCCAGTATTTACCTTTAAACGGCCACTGGAACTGCACAGCCAGCTTGGCATTAGTATTTATATCGGTAACGGTGGCTTTACCTTTAGATACTTTTATTTTGCCATCTTTAACACATGTATTGATAACTTTGATGGAACCGTCTGCATTCAGGCTGTATTCGGCAGTAGTATGGCTGCAGCCCCGCTCAAAGCTTTGCGGAAAAGCCGCTATCTCATACCATTTGCCAAGATATTTGCTCAACTCTACATATTGTACAGTCGATAAAGGTTTGTTCTTAGTATATAACGCTAACGCTGCAATACTGCTAAGTCCGAAAGCAGCTGTGCCGGCAATGATCTCTTTCTTATGTCTCATGTTGAGATAACATGCGGCAATACCCAAAGGTTTCCGCCGTTAAATAAAAAGACAGATATTTGGGATATGACGGTAAGTATATTAGGATGCGGTTGGTATGGTTTAGAACTGGCTAAGGCACTCGTAAACAAATGGATAAAAGTAAAAGGCTCTACAACATCGGCCGATAAACTGCCGGTCCTTTCACACCACGGGATTGAACCCTACCAGATTAACCTGACTACTGAAGACGATATTGATATCGATTTTTTTGATTGCGATGTACTCTGGATCTGCATTCCGCCCCGCGCCCGCTCAGGCAACGGCGAAGCTTATCTGGAGAGTCTGAAAAAACTGATCCCATATATCAAATCGGAGCAAATCAAACAGGTAGTGTTGATTAGTTCGACCGGCGTTTACGGCGACCATAACACCGAGGTAACCGAACTTGATGCTCCGAACCCTGACACCGAATCAGGCAAAATAATGCTGGCGGCCGAGGAAATATTAAAAGCAGAAAAGGCATTCATCACTACCATAATCCGCTTTGGTGGGCTGATAGGCCCGGACCGCGATCCGGGACGATTCTTTGCCGGTAAAACAGACGTTCCCAATGGCGAAGCACCGGTTAACCTGATTCATTTAACTGATTGCGTTGGCATTAGCTGCATGATATTGGACAAACAAGCATTTGGACATACTTATAACGCCGTATCGCCTTTGCATCCAACCAAAGCTGAATTCTACGGAGCTGCGGCACTAGCTTCGGAGTTGGAAGAACCTCGATTTATTGAAGAGAAAAATAACTGGAAGATCGTGTCGAGTGTGAATATAGAAAAGTACGTTGGATACGAGTATAAACACGAGCTGTTGGCCAGTTTGTCCTCTCAATAACATAACAAACTACCGTCCCCCCGAACTTAAACGCCTGACTTTTCTGGGATGCCGAAACAAGTTCGGATGACCCAGCATTTTTATTACTCTACGCCCTTCACATTCATCTTCAAAGTATAAATACTCTTAGATGCTGTGACAAACAAAATATCCCGGTCTTTACCCGCGAAACAAATATTACCTGTCCACTTATCAGTATTTGGGATGTTGGCTATCTTTTTGCCTTCAGGGTTAAAAATAGTAACGCCTTTGCCGGTGATATAGATATTGCCTTTTTCGTCCAGCGTCATACCGTCCGATCCCACGTTAAACATCAGCGTTTTCTCGCTTAGTGTAGCGTCGTTGTTTATTTTATAGCGATAGGTTTTCTGTGCACCTAAATCAGATACGTACAAAAATTTACCATCTGGCGTACCTACAATACCGTTTGGCTGGCGTAAATCGTCAGTCATCCTGATCGGGGTTTTGCTGCCTTTTGGCAGATAGTAAACGTGCTGGCCATCCAATTCTGAATGTTTACGGGTCCAGTAATCGCGTTGATAATATGGGTCGGTCATGTAGATGCCGCCTTTTTTGTCAATCCAGATATCGTTAGGGCCGTTCATTTGCTTGCCGCCCAAGTCGGTCATCAACACAGTAACCTTACCTTTTGGTGTAATTGACCACAGCTCGCCCTTTTCATCCGCACAAGTAACTAAATTGCCTTTTTTGTCAAAGTAAGTCCCGTTCGACCGGCCGCACTTATCCATAAAAACCGACAGCTTTCCGGTCTCCATTTCATACTTCCATATTTTGTCATTCGGCTGGTCGGTAAAATATACGTCGCCATGTTTATCTACCGAACATCCTTCAGTAAAAGTGAACTGGTCTGATATTAGCTTCGGTTTTGTCAGGGTATCAAACAAGGTGTGTTGTGCAGATGCAGTCATGGCTGTTAATGTAATTGCGGTTATTGCTAAGGCTTTTTTGAGTGTCATCATGAAATTATTAGTTATTGATTGGGGCTTCTTTAAATAGTCCGAAATCGCTCAGGGCCGGGCAGGCTGCCGCAGCTGTTATTCTTAGTCGTACTTTGGCAGTGGTTACATCGTCTTTTAAGCGGATTAGCCGGTTCCCCCCTATGCTGGTAGCGCTGGTTACCTCTTCCCATTTGCCATCGTTCCAAATATCAACAGCCACACGGTCTATTCTCTGCCCCAACTTGATATTCTCGCGCAGGCGAACCACATTAAAAGTTTTAGGCTGATGCAGATCGATGGTTAGCTTAGGGGTGGCTACGCTATCATCGGTGGCCCAGTAGGTGTAACGGTCTGCATCCAGCAAATTGGCCGGGCCAAACTTTTGTTTGTTCTTTCCGCGGACGTTACTAGCTACCAGTGTAGCGCCTTTAGCCAAGTTTGTAGCAAATGTTTGTTTCAGGATGCTGCCAAACGCGGCAAGCGATTTCACATCCTCATCAGCCAATAAACCTAATCTGTTTGGCGACAGGCCCAGATCCAACCCTGCGCCGTGACCCACGCTTTTATAATATAGATTCAACAAGGTAGCCGGCGACTTCACCTTATCGTCCTGATCGGCATGATAGAACCATCCGGGACGCAGGGCCACGTCGCACTCGGCAGGCATCCAATATTCGCCACCGCGATGTCCCTCTGTTCCTTCCTTATCTAATGTAAAACCATTGCCCGGCGCTTTACCGGGTACAGGCGAGTGCGGTGTATAAGTGGCCCAGCAGGTTTCGCCGGCTATGCCGCGCTCATTACCCACCCAACGCACATCCGGGCCAACATCGCCAAAAATGGTAGCACCCGGCTGCAGTTTGCGGGCTATGCCCCAGGTTTCGTCCCAACCATAATAAGTTGAGCGGTCGATTGTACGTTTTTCTTTGGCCCCGCCATAATAGCCGTCGCCGCCGTTGGCGCCATCGTGCCAAACTTCGAAAAGCGGGCCGTAGTTGGTGTACAACTCCCGCAACTGTTTGCGATAAACCTCGGTAACATATTCGGGCTTGCCATATAGCGGGCTGTTTCTGTCCCATGGTGAGCAGTAAACGCCCATTTTCATACCCAGCTTATTGCAGGCTTCGCGATATTCGCGCAGGATATCGCCTTTACCATTTTTATATGGACTTTTGGAGATGTTGTGTTCAGTGGTTTTTGTCGGCCATAAACAGAAACCGTCGTGGTGTTTGGCGACCACGATAATCCCCTTGAAACCGCCTGCCTTCGCCGCACCGACAATCTGCATAGCACTGAATTTAGTTGGATTTACTATCGACGGATCTTCGTCGCCGTAGCCCCATTCTTTGTCGGTGTAAGTATCCGGGCCAAAATGGATCAGGCAATACATTTCGGTTTCCTGCCACTTCAGTTGACGCTCGGTGGGCAGCGCTCCGTAAGGTTTGGGCGCCGACTGACTAAAACCGGCCAAAGCTATACCACTAAGCAAGGCCGTAATTAACAGTTTTTTCATAAGGGTTATTATTGGTTCGGCTAATGTAATTGTTTTTGGGATAGGTTGCTAATCCATTTGTTATTCAGTTGGAACGCGCCGCTCTTGTTTCACGCGAGTGTGAAACAAATGAAACAAGTGAAACAAGATTTTGAATTAACATACTGATTATTAGACAGTAACAAAAATTGAGTGAAACAAAATGAAACAAGATACTGACGTACTTGCGTCACCATTTCTTATTTAAATAGTGCTATAAGCTTTAATGAGCCTACCACCATACAATTTGCACAATTAAACTATTTTGCTAAATTTGTTAGCATGAAGCGTTCGGGAAGTGCAGACCTGCCATTACATTACGGCTATGTGCCGCAGTGGCTGGCAGAACGGATGGCTAAGCTGGGGCTGGCCGTGGTGGAGACCATAGTGATGGACTATGGCAAGGACGAAGTTTTGCGCCGCATAAGCGATCCATTTTGGTTCCAGAGCCTCGGTGCGGTTATGGGGATGGATTGGCATTCGTCGGGCATTACAACTTCGGTGATGGGCGCTTTGAAACGTGCCGTAAATCCGCATAGTAAAGAGTTGGGGATTTTTATTTGTGGCGGAAAGGGCAAATATTCCAAACAAACGCCCGATGAGCTGATGCGCATCAGCGAGCGCACGGGGCTTGATGGCAACTACCTGGTAAAATGCAGTAAACTAAGCGCTAAGGTAGATAATACCGCCATTCAGGACGGCTTTCAATTATATACGCACAACTTTATTTTGAGCGATACCGGCAAATGGAGCGTAGTGCAACAAGGCATGAGCGATACCTCGCGCACGGCCCGCCGCTATCACTGGCACTCAGACACGCTGACCAGCTTTGTTGACGATCCGCATACGTCCATCTACGGGCAAAATCATGGTTATATTTTAAATATGGCCGATAGCCAAGCCGCTCCCTCGAGGGCCGGTGTGATGCAGATTGCCAATGAAAATCCGGATAAAATGCTGCGCGAGATACAACAATTGACCATGCCGTCGCATCATGACGTCAGAGCCGAGGATGTCGACCTGAAACGCCTTGGATCAGTACTCTGGCTGGCGCATGAAAAACGCCCGGAAGACTTTGAAGAATTGCTGCTGCTAAAGGGATTGGGGCCGCGCACCTTGCAATCGCTTACTTTAGTGAGCGAAGTTATTCATGGTACACCATCAAGATTTAAAGACCCGGCCCGTTTCTCTTTCGCTCATGGCGGTAAGGATGGTCACCCCTTCCCTGTACCTATCAAAGTTTATGATGAGACTATTGGCACTCTGCAAACCGCCATCCACAAAGCCAAGCTGGGAAACAATGAAAAGAACGAGGCGATTAAACGATTGACGCAGGTAGCGCAACGAGCAGAAAAAGATTTCACCCCTAATGCCAATTTCGACAAGGTAATTGAGGAAGAAAGGAATAATTCATGGAGATATGGTGGCCGCACTGTATTTGGCAAGGCGCAACCACCAAAGCCTGTGCAGTTGAGGTTGTTTTAGGGATTTAGGCTATAATCACCGACGCGTCATCGCGAACGAGGTTCGAGTGTGGCGATCTCTACACGACAATTCTAAAAAGCGTCATTGCGAGGAACGAAGCAATCTCTACATAGGACAGTCATTGTGCATGTTGACTAGCGAGTGCAGAGATTGCTTCGTTCCTCGCAATGACGCGATGGATAATAGAGCGTTGTAGCGGCTACTCCCTCAAAATAAAAAAGCGACAGCCGGTTGAGGGCTAGTCGCTCCTTGTTGGTGTTGTCACCAACAAGTACCTGTATGATTAACTTGTTGCGATACCCAACGCATTATTGTTGATGACAACACCAACGACGGCCTAGAAAGGAATCTGTTTCAATAGAAGCCGTATATCATTATCCGTAATATTCGATTGTTCAGATTTGTCAAATATGGTAAGTAAGATTACGGTAGTATTTTGAATATACAAATGTGTAATTACTCTTGCTCCGCCGCTTTTACCTTTTCCTTTACTGGATATAGAAAGCCTTATTTTAAAAGAATTATTACCTAATGGAGTGCCCTGCTCCGGGTTAAGTTTCAAAGAGCTGATTAATTCACTCAATTCTTGCTTCAGAGAAGGATATTTTTTCAAGAGGCGTTTTGCCTGCTTTTCAAAAGTGTGTATGGTGATTACACTATAGCTCATTAAGAAATTCTTCGGCGGATCTGCCTTTAGTGTTACCTGCCTTGATTTGCTTAACCTCTTCTACCGCCTCTGTTAGTTCATTTAAAAACACAGCATCGCTTTCTGTTAAAGGCTTTGCCTTTACATAGGAAAAATCCTTTAGTAACTCCAGAAAGAAAGAAGCTCTGTTATCTTTAATGTCCAATAATACCTTCATCGTTATCAAGTTTCTTGTAAAATTACAGATTTATCTCATGAATAGGAAGAAGTAAGCTTCCTATCAGGCATCTCATCGCGAATGAGGTACGAGTGTGGCGATCTTTAAATCACAAATTATCCGCCTGGCGCATAGAGATTGCTTCGTTCCAATGACGCGAGGGGTAGCGTTGCGGCGGCGACTCCTCAAAACAAAAAAGCGACAGCCGATTGAGGACTATCGCTTTAAATTTATGATTAAGGGTGATGATATTAAATTGCTCGCCCCTTGTTGGTGTTGTCGCCAACAAGTACCGGTTTGACTATCTTGCCACCCAACGCATTGTTGTTGGTGTTGTCGCCAACAAGTACCGGTTTGACTATCTTGCCACCCAACGCATTGTTGTTGGTGACAACACCAACAACTGCTTAAGCGGCTTAACCTAATCTCTGATCAACTAATCTCTAACCTCTACACCTACGCTAAATTCCGTCCGGCGTTTACTATACCGTACACGGTTCTGATGATCAGTTTATCATAAACCTCCAACAGTTCTTTGTCTGTGGTTTTATTGCGCAAATCGAGTGCATAATGCTGCATGATAACCAGCGGCAATACAATCTTCTCGCGGATGGCGATAGAACGGCGATCAACCGGTGAATCTTCCATCAGCATATTGGTGCCCGTAAGCTCCAGTAACAATGCTTTTGTCAGCTCAAACTCGTCTTTCAATTGTTTCCAGAATGCGCCAAATTTCTTGTCTTTTTCCAGATAAGCCATCACACGGAAATCTGATTTAGACATAGACATGATACAGTTGTCCAGCATGGTTTTAAAGAAACCTGATGAGCTGTATAACTGAGCCACTTCTTCCCAGCGCCCCTCCTCTTTCATTTTCTTTAAGGCGGTACCTACGCCGTAAAAACCCGGAATGTTTTGTTTCAACTGGCTCCATGAAGTCACGAAGCTAATGGCGCGCAAATCTTCCAGTCTCAGCTGCGCATCGGCATTACGCTTTGTAGGGCGGCTGCTGATGTTGATTTTCGATAACAGTTTAAGCGGACTGAATTTCTCGAGATATTCAACAAACAATGGTTGCTGGCGCAGATCCATAAACAGGTCATAGCTGGCATCGGCCATGCTGGCTATCAGGTCTTTTTGCTGATTGCTTAAAGAGTCGTTGCTATTTGGGTTTAGTGCCGATGTAATACCTGCATTAATTAACTGCTCCATGTTAAAACGTGCAGTTTCAACCGAGCCATATTGAGAACTAACAGTCTGACCTTGAATAGTCAGCTGGATATGCTCATTGGCAATCTCTTTACCCATCGACGCATAGAAACGATGCGTTTTACCACCACCACGGGCAGGAGGCCCGCCACGGCCGTCAAAAAACGCCAGATCGATATCATATTTGCGGGCCATAGCGGTAAGCTCTACTTTAGCTTTGTAGATAGACCAGTTAGCCATCAAATAACCACCGTCCTTAGTACTGTCAGAAAAGCCCAGCATGATGCTTTGCTTGTTGCCGCGGCGTTTCAAGTGCGCTTTATAGAACGGATGAGTATATAATTTTTCCATTACCTGGGCCGCAACTTTTAAGTCGTTCACGGTTTCAAATAATGGCATAAAATCAACAGTTAAGCTATCTGCCTGCCAACCGCTCCACAAGAATAGATCTATCAGTTGCAGAATATCAGATGCTTCCTGGCAGTTACTGATAATGAAACGCTGACAGCCTTTTTCACCATTGGTATGCTGGATATGTTTCATCAGCATGATGGTGTTCAGCGTGTCGCGGGTTAAATCGTCAGCATCTTCAGGACACAAGAAGTTAAGCTCATTAAAGGTAATGGCGCTTACCTTTTTGTCCTCGTCAAGCTCGGCATAATTTGAAGGCAGGCCTGTGGCAATACCCTTATCCACACAATAATTAAATACATTGCGTAACACGCGGCTGTCCTGGCGGATATCCAGTGTAGCAAAGAAACAACCGAACAAACGTACCTTGCGCGCAAAGTCATCTACAATATCAACAAACAAACTATCATGGCTGCTGATCAGTGTTTCGCGGATGCTGCTTAATAACTCCAATAACTCGCTTTGCAAGTCTTTAGCATTGTGCTGATGTTTATTAAAAGCGTTTTCATACAACAAGCCTTCCAGCGTAGCCATAGTGGTTTCAATACCACGGAAAGTTATACGGCGCTTCAATACCCTGAAATCGCGGTAATAACAGCGGAAGATAATCTGGCGCAACAGGCAAGCTACATCATAAGTAGTTTTGGTGTTAACGTTAGGGTTGCCGTCGCGGTCGCCACCCGGCCAGAAGCCAAGCTCTAACACCGGGTTTGCATCGTCTATATCAAATTCCTCTTCCAGTTTACTTTGGATGCCTGAAGCTGCATGATAGAAAGTATTTTCAAGGAACCACACCAAGCTCACGGCCTCATCAACCGGGGTTGGCGCTTTTTTATTGAAGAACGGCGTTTTACCCAATTGCTGCAGTAAAACGTCGATAGTATTAATGTCGTTGGTTTTTAGCGCCTCAATCAGGTCGGTCATGATGCCTAAAACCGTACCCGGATAAAACTGGGTTGGGTGCGCGGTAAGCACCAGGCGCAATGAAAAATCTCTCAGTTTTTCGCTGATCTTTTGGCGCATGTCATCGTTCACTGCATTTTGCAATAAACCGGCCAGCGTACCCACTTCATCAGGGCGACCAATTTTGCTGAATGACGAGTCTTCAATAGCATCAAACAAAACTACCTGACGTTCAATGTATTGAATAAACCTAAACATGCGATTAAGCTGCTCGCTATGATCAATACCAGGTACGTATTTTTTGAAGAACGATTCAATAATTTCAGTCGGCGACTCCTCCTTTATGGCACCCTTATCGCAGTGCGAACTGAAAAAGGGTAGCAAAATGCCTATCTCCTTTACCTGGTAAAAAGGTAAAGTCTGAAATAAGCTGTTATATAACTCAAAGCGAGTGACAACTTCATTATTAAAAGCTGTTTCTCTTTGGCTGAGTTTTAACGTAGAGGACATATTCGGTTTGTATTAGATGTAAAAAGACGACTTGATCTGTTACCAGAACAAAATCGGTGTGAATTTAAACTAAAATCATCAAAAATTATATAATTATTAAAAAAAATACAGATTGATACTAATATTGATTATAAAAATCGCCGTCCGATAAAATTTTTGCAAATTCACTTATCGCGCATTTTTTTACGAAATTTGTTTAACGATGCTCCAACAAAAAGAGATAAAAACCTTCTTCTTTAGCCAGTATTTTTCTGACGGCTTACGTATCACACTGGGTATTTTGCTGCCCGCACTGGTGTGCCTGCAGTTTGGCCAATTTGACTTGGGCATAACGCTCTCTTTAGGAGCGCTTTGCGTTTGTGTAATTGATAGCCCCGGCCCTACTGTTCACAAACGCAATGGTATGGCCATAGGTTGTTTATGCGTGTTTCTGGTAGCCGTAATTACAGGCTTTGCGCGCATGAATGTGGTTACTTTAGGTTTGGAGGTAACGCTGTTTTCCTTTTTATTTTCTATGTTCACCGTCTATGGAAATCGTGCAGCATCGGTAGGTACAGCGGCTTTGCTTATCATGATTTTTGTGATGGACAAAGAACTAAAACCCAACGAAATTTTAAGCTATAGCCTCATTATTTTAGCCGGAGGTGTTTGGTATATGATCTTCAGCCTGGTATTTTTTGGCATTCGCCCCTATCGCGCGGCGCAGCAGGCTTTGGGCGAGAATGTGGCCGATATTGTAAAATTTCTGCGGATAAAAGCCGACTTTTATCTGCCTGAAACCGATATCGACGAAAACTACACCAAACTGGTATCGCAACAAATACATGTGAGCCAGGATCAGGATGTGGTGCGCGAGCTGCTGTTCAAGAGCCGTGTGATGGCCAAAGAATCCACCAATGCCAGTCGTATTTTGGTATTAACCTTTGTGGATTTGGTTGATATGTTTGAGCAGATTATGGCTACGCACTATGATTACCGCGAAATACACGAAAAATATAAAGACACCGGTATACTGCCTGAAATTGCCCTGCTGATCCATAAAATGGCCGACGAGCTGGAGAATATCGGCTTTGCCATACTCTCTAATACCCGCTACAAATATCTCACTGATTTTAGCAGCGACATGGAGAGACTCAAGCAGCACATTGATATCATCGGCAATGAAAATGAAACCAGCAACCTGGTGCTCAAAAAAATATTGATCAACCTGCGCGATTTGAATATGGAGATTGAAAACATCTTCAATTACTACAATTCAAGATCATCCAAAATATTATTGGAGCATAATAACGATGTGGAGTACTCCAAATTTGCACCGCATCAGGACTTTGAGCCGCATGTGTTCTTTGATAATTTCACTTTAGATTCGGCGGCTTTTAAACATGCGCTCCGTGTAAGTCTGGTTTGTTTAATAGGTTTTAGTGTGGCCAAGGCGTTTTCGCTGGGGCACCACAGCTACTGGGTTTTATTAACCATCATTGTAATCCTGAAGCCCGGCTTTAGTCTTTCAAAGCAGCGCAATTACCATCGTTTAATAGGTACCATAGTCGGCGGCGTTGCCGGTATCCTGATATTGATCTATATACCCAACACTAAGGCTGAGTTTATTTTAATGCTGATCTTTATGGTTGGGTCGTACAGCTTTCAGCGACTAAATTATGTGGTGAGCGTTATGTTTACTACTCCTTACGTACTCATTCTATTTAAGTTTTTAGGAGTAGGTCACCTCAACATTGTAGAAGAGCGCGTGGTGGATACCATTATCGGTTCGACCATTGCTTTTGTGGCCAGCTACCTCATTTTCCCCACCTGGGAGTTTGAGCAGATTAAACACAGCCTCGCCGACGTGATATGCAGTAACCTGAATTACCTGGTGAAAATAGCGCAAAGCATTACCGGCAAACAGGTCACGGTTACCGAGTACAAACTGGCCCGCAAAGATGTATTTGTGAAAGCCGCCAACTTATCGGCCGCATTTGAGCGCATGACGTCTGAGCCTAAAAGCAAGCAACGCAATATTAAAGACATCCATAAGTTTGTGGTGTTGAATCATATCCTGTCGTCATACACCGCAACTGTGGCTTCTGAGATCACGGTTAAAGGCATGCACAAAGCCACGCCCGAAACCCTGAAGCTGGTTAAGCGAAGCATCGCTATATTAAATGAAAGCGCCTCAAAACTAGGTAGCAAACGCGTTGAATTTACAGGCGAGAAAGCTGAGCCTGCTGAGATACCCACTCCTACGGTTACTGATAATTTATTGAAAGAGCAGCTAGGCTTTATTAATAAGATAAGTACCGATATTGCGAAGATTACGGATGATGTGTTGAGGTAATTTACCTTCCTCCGTCATCCTGAACTTGTTTCAGGATCCCACGGGATAGGTATCCGGCTTACTTAGCGCGTGGGATGCCGAAACAAGTTCGGCATGACCTCATTATTATGCTACAATTCCTACAACAACTCCGTAGCCAAATTAGCTAACTCACTTCTTTCTCCTTTTTGCAGGGTGATATGCGCATAAAGCGGGTGCCCTTTAGCACGATCAATCAAATATGACAGTCCGTTACTTTCAGCGTCAAGATATGGGGTGTCAATCTGGTAAATATCGCCGGTAAACACAAACTTGCTGTTCTCGCCTGCGCGGGATATGATGGTCTTGATTTCGTGGGGCGTCAGGTTTTGCGCCTCGTCGACAATAAAAAATATCTTACTCAGCGTACGCCCGCGGATGAAAGCCAGCGGGGCTATGGATATTTTATCATTGGTCACCAGTTCATCGAGTTTAGCCTGCATCTTTTCGTCTTCACCAAACTGGTCTTTGATAAATTTCAGGTTATCCCAGATAGGCGCCATATACGGGTCGATCTTCGATTTAACATCGCCCGGCAAAAAGCCGATATCCTTGTTACTTAGCGGCACAATTGGGCGGGTAACAAATATCTGGCGGTAGTTTCTGCGTTGCTCCAATGCTCCGGCCAACGCTAAAAGCGTTTTACCCGTACCGGCATTACCCTGAATGGTTACCAGTTTAATTTCGGGATTCAGCAACGCATGTATGGCAAAAGCCTGCTCAACGTTTCTGGGTTGGATATTAAATATAGGCTGATCGGTTACTTTTTCTAATGTACCGGTCTGGCTGCTGTAAAATGCCGAAGCACTACCCTTCTTCCCTTCCAGGATATAAAAATGATTGGCAATGTCTTTATTGAGGGCCAGATCATCAGCCGGTAATGTACTTTTCCGGTTTAACTGGGCAATCTGCTTGTCGTTAACATTAATAGTGGTCTTGCCGCTGTAAAGTTCGTCGACATTTTTAACCTTGCCGGTTTCGTAATCCTCGGCGTGCAGGTTAAGCGCTTTGGCTTTCAGGCGCAGGCAGATATCTTTCGATACCAGCACCACGTTCTTATCCAAATTCTCTTGTTGCAGGCCAAGCGCGGCGTTTAGAATACGATGGTCTACCTTGTCCGAGCCAAAGATGGCTTCGGCATCGGTGCCGGTATTTTTTATGTCGATAATGACTTTAAAGCTTCCCTTGCCCTTACCCAGCGGGTGCCACTCATTGATGAGTTTTTTGCGGGAAATATCATCAATAAGCCGGATAAAACTACGGGCCTCGAAATTACGGGTATCGTTACCGGCCTTCATGTTATCCAGCTCTTCCAATACCTGGATAGGTATGGCTACATCATGCTCCTGGAAGTTCTCGAAAGCGTTATGATCATACAAGATCACTGAAGTATCCAGAACAAATATTTTCTTTCCGGCGGGCCTGCTGTTATCGTCCTTTTGCATACCACGCTAAAATAAAGAAATTATAATTATTTGTTAACCAAGGGCGCCACTTTTGTACCTAATAATTCAATGGCATTCATCAATTGCGCATGCGACAGCCCTGCATTATCCATCTGGAAAGTAATGCGCGATATACCGCCTAAAGCCTCGCTATGATGTAAGATCTTTGCGGCAATTTCCTCCGGACCACCAATTAACAGCGCCCCGGTTGGCCCGTTTTGCGCATCAAAATGCGGACGGGTAACCGGCGGCCAGCCGCGCTCGCGACCTATGCGTGTAAACGTTTCGGCATAGCCGGGATAGAAGTCATTGACCGCTTTTTTGGTGGTCTCGGCAATATAACCCAGCGAATGCAGACCAACTTTTAATTTATCAGGCGAATGCCCGGCCTTTTCGCCGGCATTGCGGTATAGGTCAATCAATGGTCTGAAACGATGCGTCTCGCCACCTATCACAGCCACCATCAGCGGTATACCCAAAGCACCGGCACGCACAAACGAAGCCGGCGTACCGCCAACGCCTAACCAGATAGGCAACGTCTCTTGTACCGGTCGCGGATATATTGGCTGATTATTCAAAGCCGGGCGAAATTTACCGCTCCAGGTTACATATTCATTGTTTTGGATGTTGAGCAGCAGATCAAGCTTTTCTGCAAACAACTCGTCATAGTGATGCAGGTTATAACCAAACAGTGGGAATGCCTCAGTAAACGAACCACGGCCCACTACCATCTCTGCCCTGCCTTTGGAGATCAGATCCAGCGTTGCAAAACTTTGGAAGATACGGACCGGGTCGGCCGCACTTAATACAGTTACAGCGCTAGTTAGAATGATACGTTCGGTACGTGCCGCAGCAGCCGCCAGGATCATGGTATTTGCCGAATCCAGAAACTCTTTGCGATGATGCTCGCCGATACCAAAAACGTCCAGACCAACCTTGTCGGCATGCTCCATCCTATCCAGCAATTGTATCAATGCATCGCTGTTGTTGTTGGTTCCTTGCACGTTGGCAGCCGCAAAACTATCTATTCCTATTTCCATAACTTAAAAATACATGTTACAACAAATATCTGGAAAGATTGTGAGAAATGGAATGTAAGGTGGAAAAGATGACATAACAATCACTGTCATTGCTGCGTGCCGTGGCAATCGCGAACTTTTCTCCTTGCGATTGCTTCGTCGTTCCTCCTTACAGCAATGACAAATCTTACAAAACAAAAACGGGAGCCGCATCTTTCGATCGGTCTCCCGTTTTCTCCTTCATGCTAACCGTAGTTACCATAAAGTCTCAAGCTTTTCGTTACTTAACCGATTCGCCCTGGCCATCTGCCCTTTGGGGGTTGGGTTGCGTCAAATTCATTAGTTTAGGCTGCCTATCTCCGTAAAAATTTACAGCTTCTTTTTAATGCCTTTTTTTTATTAGCGCCGTGTTTCTGTGGCTTGCGCCCGTTTCTGTTCGGTGTAACCAGGCAGTGTCCATGATCTAACTCTTCCGAAAATTCGCCCAATCATTTCGCTGTTATTCCTGTAAGACTGTTAAAGTACGTCGTTCTTGATGATATCTAATCTCGGGACAAGCGCGAGATTCTGCAAGTTTTTTTATCGGTTTTTATTAACGCGTTTTAAACAATAATTCATTGGTTATTAACAGATTGAAGGAACAATTCAAGCAATGAAGGTTGCGTTCAATGCTACTCTAAGGCATTTTTGAATTTAAAGAATGGTTTTAACATTTCGGTTGTTAACAGGTTGATTATTAACAAAGATCGATGATTTTTTAAAAAGTTCAATTCGAGAAAATGCGTAAAAATTAGGAATGGGCGTTGTTCGTCAGTCGACGGGGCGGTCAGTCGGCTGACGGATCACCGCTTGTAGTCCGTCAGCCACAAGGCCGGTATCCGCTTCAATCCTTAATGTAAAATGCGCGTGGGACTCACCCCGACATCGTTACGCTCGTCGACCCTCTCTTTCGCAAGCGGTAAAGAGGGTTGAGATAATTTTACAACAAAGAGCGGTGGCCTGTCAGCTGGACGGCTTCGGGCGAAAGCAGGTAAAACGATGCGGGCCTGGTGCGGCTGTAGGGCTGTTGGGAATGTTGCCCGAAGCGAAGGCTCGTGCGGCAAACAGCGGCAACAGGCCCCTGCCCAGGTTTTACCTGCTTTGTCCCATAGGGACTCCTTTGGAGCAGCGCAAAGGCCATGAGCGCAAAGAAGCATTTCAGATGACTTGATTATTCACGGGTTGTTTATTTTTTGTGTGAATGAGGTCGCTACGCTCAGTATTTGGTTCTTTTCATCAAGGAAAAGAACAAAGCCTATCCGCGGCGACTGAGCGGTGCGTGCTTACATTGAGAATGCTGTTAGTATATGCATAAATGAGTATCGCTTGGTTAAAACCCCTCCCTACCCCTCCCAGGGGAGGGAATCGCGCGGGCCATTACTTTTTTTGCTCAGTGTGCATGGAGCTCGCTTCACTCGGTTGTCTTAGTTCCTCACATGACGCTGAGAAGGAATTGCGTATATATAAAAAACAAAAACGGGTGCCGCCTCTTTCGATTTGATCACCCGTTTTCTCACTTCATACCGCACCGTAGCGCCGCATAAAGCATCAAGTTTTGTGTAAAATTGACCGACCTGATCTCATCTGTGTTATAGTGCAACACTGCTTAATCTCGCCTTCTATCTGTGGATACTGACTTAACATCGTTCTGTTGCTGTAAGCTCGATTCGGTTTGTGAACCCTCGCGGGCTTTAACTCCTCTGTTTTAAGCTCAAACGTGATACATCTGTTTCCGTTCTGAAAGGACCGTTAGATATAACCATTATTGCTAACACTGATTGCTTCGAAGGTCATTATTCATTTTGCCATTTTCCGTAAAAAATATGCAAACTTATAATACCTCGTTAGTTACACACTGTTTCGGTCGCCTTAGCGACTTCGGTTTCAATGTAACTCAGGCTTTCCCTTGATCTTTAGTTTGTCCGAGAACTCACCCGATTCAATTTTTGTTATTCCTGTAAGGCTGTCAAAGTACGTCGTTCTTGATAAAATCAATATCGGGACAATTATTGATTTTTGCAAATTTTTTTGTTGATTTTATTAACGCGTAACTAACACCAATACGGCAGTTATTAACACATTAAAACCAATAAAAATCAGCAACATGAGGGTATTATACCGCATGTTATCCACATCCGGGTTGTTCACAGTTTTGAGGTACTTTTTCATTTAGGCTGATGTTAAGAAGGCGTAAAACTATTGTTAGGTTAAATTTTCCTGGTTAAATGCTTGCTGGGGGCTCGGCTAAAATTACATTCATACCAAATCAAAAACACTAACACTTTAGTATTTGGTAATATGGATTAAAGAATAATTATTCCTATTAGGTTATTCAGGATCGGATAAGAACCGGCTATTAAACAATTTATATTTCAAAAGGTTTAATTTAAATGAAGTTGTTGGCAACATAGGGCTGCCGCTTTGCGTATCTTTAAATATGGATGTTAAGGAAATTGAGCGTTTAATCAGAATCAGCAGAGAGCGGCCGCTGATGCCGGAAACTTACATCCCCTGGCAACTGGAGCCCGAGGCTGATGATATTTTCCTGCCGGAGACTTTAACATCATTACAGGGACTTGAGCTATATGAAAGGCTTACCCCTACTCAAAAACTCGAATTGGGCCGGCACGAGCTGGTACAAGTCATTGCTTCCTACGCCTGGGGCGAGTGCCTGTTCTGCGTTTTTATGACCAGGCACCTGATCACACTGCCTGCTGATGACGTTGAACATCAATTCCTGATTCGTGAGCTGATTGAGGAATTTCGCCACCAGGAAATGTTCGCGCAGGCTATCGCTAAAATTGGCGGTAAGCCTGTTGCACAAAGCGGCATGCACAAATTCTTCGGCAAATTCAGCAACAAATATTTACCTGCCGATTATTTGTTTATGGGTAGTGTTTCTGTCGAGTTAGTGACCGATGTTTATGGCACCTATGCCCGCCGGTCGCCCAATATCTATCCTGTACTCAAAAAGATGTTCGACCTGCATAACATTGAAGAGGGCCGGCATATTTTATTTACCAAAGCGCTGCTGAAAAGATATTCAGAAAAGGCCGGATTTATCAAGCGAACGCTGTATAGTTATGTAATTCTGCTGAATATACTCTTCGTGCGCACCATGTATGTTAAGCGCGAAATTTATGAGCGTATCGGCCTGCAAGACCCGGACACGGCCTGCAAACTGGCATCCAAAAATTTCAAACAGAAATTTGCAGAGAAATGTCTCGATGATATTGTTGAGTTTGTAGATAGCTGGAAAGGCTTTAATTTTTTAACCAGGTTTGCGTGGAGGTTGATTTTGGGAGCGAGGGTGTAGCTATTTTGTATGTCATTGCGAGCGCAGCGTGGCAACCGCACGGAGAAATGGAACGCGTGCGGTTGCTTCGTCGTTCCTCCTCGCAATGACAAATTAAATGAGATCAAACAAAAAAGCGTCGCCATTATTCATGACAACGCTTTTCTATTTCATTTAGAGGCAACCTATATCACCTCATTAATACTCATTTCCTTGATCTCTTTAATTTCCGGGCGGCCATTTTTGAAAGCTTTACGCGGGGTTAGACCCAGCAGCTCGAACATTGCCATATCTTCGTCAAATGATGGGTTTGGCGTGGTTAACAGCTTCTCGCCGGCAAAAATAGAGTTGGCACCTGCCATGAAGCAGAAAGCCTGCTCAACAGTGCTCATCTCGGTACGGCCTGCTGAAAGGCGCACAACCGTTTTGGGCATGATGATGCGGGTGGTTGCAATCATACGTACCATATCCCAGATTGAAACTCTTGGCTGCTCGGCCAATGGCGTACCTTTTACCGGTACCAGCGCATTGATAGGCACTGACTCCGGGTGTTGAGGCAGATTCGATAATGTTCTCAGCATCGAGATTCTGTCCTCCGTGGTTTCACCTAAACCAATGATGCCGCCGCTGCAAACCGAAATTTTAGCTTTGCGTACGTGCTCCAAAGTCTGCAAACGATCGTCATAAGTACGGGTGGTGATGATACGTTTATAGTCATCTTCTGAAGTATCCAGGTTATGGTTATAGGCGTACAGACCTGCGTCAGCTAGGCGTTGTGCCTGCGCCTCGGTTAACATACCCAGGGTACAGCAAACTTCCATATCCAGCTCGTTCACTGCTTTTACCATATCGATCACCTTATCAAAATCGCGGTTATCGCGAACCTCGCGCCAGGCTGCACCCATGCATAAACGTGAGGCGCCACCTGCTTTTGCCCTTTCGGCTACTGCAACCACTTCTTCTTTAGGCATAATGGCATGCACATCAACACCGGTATTGTAACGTGCCGCCTGCGGACAATATGCACAATCCTCAGGGCAGCCGCCGGTTTTAATCGAGATCAGCGAACTGATCTGTACTTCGGCGTAGTCTTTATTTTCGCGGTGAATGCTTGCTGCGCGGTAAACCAGGTCAAGCAGCGGGGTATGGTATATTTCAGATATTTGTTCTTTAGTCCAGTCGTGTCTAACTTCTGCCATTGTTTTGATCAGTTTTGAGATTTCAAAAATACAATAAAAGCCAACTACAAGTATTAGTGATGCAATAAAAGATTTGTGGCCAGCCATAGCGACAGCCAAAATCCGGCGCAGTCTGTAAATGTAGTTATAATGATGGATGACGCCACAGCGGGGTCAATACCCAATCTTTTCAATATTAAAGGGATGCCTGCGCCCGATAATCCGGCCACGATCAGGTTACCCGTCATCGCCATAAACAGCGCCAGGCCCATAAGTGGACTACCATCATAGAAAAACGCAAATGCGCCTACAATCAAGCCATTAATCGCCCCATTAATCATCCCCACCGAAAACTCTTTCAATACGGTACGATAGGCCTGGTTATCGGTCAAATCGCTCAATGAAATACGGCGTATGGTTACCGCCAAGGCCTGCGTTGCTGCGTTACCCCCCATACCGCTGATAATGGTCATATAAGCGACAATAGCGGGAATGGCTTTTTGCACGTCGGGAAAATGTCTTACCACACCGGCGGCCAAAAAACCCGTAGCTAAGTTGATTACCAGCCAGGGTAAACGGCTCTTTACCGCTTCCTGCCAGTTACCGCTCAGTTCCTCATCCTCAGATACCCCGGAGATCTTCAACATATCCTCGGTACTTTCCTGCTCCATTACGTCGATGATATCGTCAACAGTAATGCGGCCCAGCAGTTTCATATGATCGTCTACAACGGGGATAGTAGTCAGGTTATATTGCGAGATCAGTTTAGCAACTTCTTCCTGGTCGAGGTCAGCTTTTACGTAGATAGGGGTATTTTTATATATGTCTTTGATCTTGACGTAAGCGTGAGCTTTGATAATGTCTTTGATAGATACTACCCCCTGCAACACATCATATTCATCCACCACATAAATAGTGTAAAACTCCTCCATTTCTTCCGACTGACGGATGATCTCGTCCAGCGCCTCTTTTTTGTTGGAGTTGATGTTTACGCACAACAGTTGGGGGTTCATCAAACCACCTGCAGTGTTCTCGTCGTAGCTTAACAGGTGGCGTATGTTACTGGCGTCTTCATGATCCAGGTCCTCGAGGATCTCCTGCTGCTCATGCTCTTCCAGTTGCGAGATAATGTCCGTCGCATCATCATAATCCAGCTCCTCGACAATCTCAGAACGTTTCTCCGGATCGAGGTTAATCAGGAGCTCGCCGGGGCGATGTTCCTCGCCCATCTCCGCAATAATTTCCGAACCGACGTCTGACGGCAGGATATTGATAATGCGTTCGCGTTCCTCAGGTTCGAGCTTTTCAAACAAAATAGCAATCTCAGAGGGGTGATACTCCTTCAGAACTAGCTCTAATTCAGCATCATCACCCTCAAGCGCCGTTTTAATGCGCAGGAAGTCGTTTTTATCTACCTCGAACGATTGCATACACCGACTAAATTAGACATTTAAGCCCGGAAAGCGGCAATTGATTTACGATTTTAGATTTACGAGTTACGATTTCGTGCGAGGGAGTAATTTTTGGTTAGAAAGACAAAAGCTTTTTACTACAGGCTATAATCGTACTTAGCTTTAACGCCGGCGATTTTGTCCAATTTAGCTAACACGGTGTTCACTTGTGTTTTGCGGATGGATACCTGAATGCTGCAATTATTATCAAACTGCTGCTCAATAATTTGCAGATCGGCATCTTTGACAAGGCGCATCACGTCGTTCATCTGCAGGTAGTCAAAGCTGATGGTGTAAATATCGTTCACCGTTTTCTCGATGATCAGGGCGTTGGTTAAGGCATCTTCGGTTGCGGTTTTATAGGCGTTGATCAGTCCGGGGACGCCCAGCAGCGTTCCGCCGAAATATCGCACTACAACAACCAGCACATTGGTAATATCTTTAGATAGTAAGGTATTCAGGATCGGTCGGCCGGCAGTACCCGACGGCTCGCCATCATCATTCAATTTAAAAACCGAGCGGTCAATGGATAATCGCATGGCCCAGCAGTGATGCCTGGCTTTAGGGTGCTCAGCTTTAAGCCGGGCGACGATTTCTTTAATTTGATTCTCTGACTGTATAGGATAAGCAAAAGCTAAAAACTTACTGCCGCGATCACGAAAAATGCCTTCGACGGGTGCGGCAATAGTTTTATAGGTATCATCAAACAGCATGGCAGCCGCTTAAAAATTAAAGATTACAATAACGGCAATCATCGCGAGGGCAATGCCGATTTTATTGAGCATGCTCAGTTTTTCTTTGAAGATGAACAAGCCAACCTGCGTCCCCATTACAATGACACCAATGTTCATAGCCGTAAATACTGTAGACGGTTTGTTAGCCAAAGCCTGGTGCGCTTTCAGGTAAAACAGAATATTGCCGAAATTAGCTATACCCAACCCCCAGCCAATTAGGATATGCGGGAATGAAAATTTGGTTTTTCCGCTGGCTATTTTGATAATGAGCATAATGATTGCGCAAATAAAACTCAGCACAAAAACCATAAACAGTAACGAGGTATAAGGCACCGCCTTAAATGCCGACAGTTGCTTGAACAAAACATCAATAACGCCCATCCCCACAAAAACAACCAGCAAATAAAACCAGCCGCCTTTTGCTGCCTTGCCCCCCCCATTTCCCCACTTGATGGAGCATAACACAGCTATCAGGCCCAGCAAAACGCCCACAATTTTTATGAGGTGCAAGCTTTCGCCAAAAATAAAATAAGAGGCTAGTATAGGGATGAACAAGGACAATCGCTGCGCCACATCTGTACGCACAATGCCGTTTGCTGTAACCGAAGCGCCTAATATCACAAATAAAACAGGCAACAAAATACCCAAACCCAGCAAATTGTTAACCGGCGCTACATCCAGGCTTACCCAATGCGGTTTATAGATGATCCAGGTAAGCAAAATGGCGGTCGAGTAGTTCCAGGTGATGGCTTGTAAAACGTCAACGTGATAACGCTTAGCCAGCTTCAGCATGATAGAAACCACCACGCTGCAACAGATACTTAATAAGATATACAGCATTAGCCCTGTTTATTTTTTGTAGATGATTCGAAGACGATCTTTTCCTGACGAAATTTCGTCAGCAATTATACCGTTAATTTTTGGTGCTTTTATGCCCGAATTTAAACTTACCTCGCCGGTAAAAACACGCGCCTCGTCCCAAACACCGGCCTCAATAAAGGCATTTAAAGTCTGCGCCCCACCTTCGACGATTAGCGATTGAATATCCTGCAAATACAACTGATATAAGATATATTGCGGCACATAACGGTCAAAATCTTCCAGTGCTATGTATTTGACTTTGCCGTCCACATCGGTCTTGATCTCATTAAAAACAAAAGTTTCTACCGACTGATCGAACAAGTGCAGATCATGACTTAGTTCCAACCTACGGTCAATCACTACACGTTTCGGCGATTGGCCATTGCCAAAACGCACATTTAATTGTGGATTATCAATTATAGCCGTGTTTTTGCCTACCAGGATAGCATCTTCTTCGCTTCTCCACTGATGCACCAGTTTGCGCGATTCCAACCCGGTTATCCAGAACTGACTATTATCATCCGGCGCGAAAAAGCCGTCGGCCGTTTGTGCCCATTTCAAAATTACGTAGGGGCGATGCTGCTGCACTTTGGTAAAGAATCGCCGGTTTAAAAAACGGCACTCATTTTCTAAAACACCTAAAGTCACTTCGATACCTGCGTCTTTCAGCTTTTCTATCCCCTTACCATCCACCTGCGGAAAAGGATCGCGGCAACCGACAACCACATGCGGTATGCGGTGCTTGATAAGCAAGTCGGCACAAGGCGGTGTTTTGCCATAATGCGCACAAGGCTCGAGCGAGACATAGATAGTTGAATCGCGCAGCAAATCTTCGGCGTTGTCAAAGTTTGCCAGCACCTGGTTCACGGCGTTTACCTCGGCATGGGCCCGCCCGTACTGCTGGTGATATCCCTCGCCTATAATGCGGTCGGCATGTACAATTACTGCGCCCACCATAGGGTTCGGACTAACGTTACCGGCACCCAAAATGGCCAGATCAAGACAGCGCTGCATATATTTTTCGTGCTGAGGCATGGGACGAAGATAGTGATTGGGGGTTGAAGATTGGTTGTAGAAGATTAAAGATTGGTTGTTGAAGATTGGAGATTGGTGATTATAGATTAGTAAGTAAATGGCTAACTTCGTCTTTATGAAAACCATTAATGACGCTTTTGCCCAATTTAAACAAGGGCTTTCGGGCATCTATGACTCAAACGAAATATCGTCTATTAGTATGATGGCTTTAACCGAAGTGCTCAATACATCCAACGGTATGATTAAGGCCGTTGGTGACAGACACCTCACCTTTGCGCAACAGAACAAGATTGATGATATCCTGGCGCAGCTACAAACGGGCAAGCCGTTGCAATATGCTTTAGGTTATGCCGAGTTTTATGGTTTAAAATTTTTGGTAAACCCTGCAACGCTCATTCCACGGCCCGAAACGGAAGAACTGGTACGATGGGTGATAAATTCGGTTACCGGCGACAACTTAAGTATTTTAGATATCGGCACCGGCACCGGTTGTATTGCCATCAGCCTGAAAAAGAATTTAGCGGGTGTGCAGGTATCGGCTATGGATGTTTCTGTTGATGCGTTGAACACCGCTAAAGAAAATGCTGCTTTAAATGAGGTTAAGATAAATTTTATTGAGGCGGATATTTTAAACCTTAAACCCGAAATCGACATTCCGAAATCCGAAATCATTGTCTCTAACCCACCCTATGTTACGCTTGAAGACAAAAAACTGATGCACCGCAACGTCACCGATTTCGAGCCGCATACCGCCCTTTTTGTACCGGAGAATGACCCACTGATATTTTATAAAGCAATTGCCGATTTCGCGCTTAGCAATTTAGAAAACGGCAGTTTGCTTTTCTTTGAGATCAATGAAAGTTTGGGCAAAGAAACTGCGCAGCTTTTGATGGATAAAGGGTTTAAGGATATTGAGATAAGAAAGGATTTGAGCGACAGGGATAGAATGATAAAAGCGATTAAACCATGATTAACGGATTTAAGGATTACCTCGATTAACTATCATATCAGGGCAACTTTTTTAATCCTATCTAATCATAGATCACACAAAGAATCAAGGCAATCCATAAATCCTTAAAATCAAGGTCTTAGTTGCGCGGATGATACTGAATAATCGTGCCTTTCAAATACTCCCTGTCCAAGTGTGTGTAGATCTCTGTTGTGGTAATACTTTCATGGCCCAGCATTTCTTGTACAGCGCGCAGGTCGGCGCCGCCTTCTACCAGGTGGGTGGCAAATGAGTGCCTGAAAGTATGCGGACTAATTGTTTTTTTCAATCCGGTTTGCTCAGCGAGGTTTTTAATCAGCATAAAAATATAAACCCGGCTCAGTCTTGAACCGCGGCGGTTCAGGAAAACATAATCCTCCTCTCCTTTTTTGATAGGGTTATGAACGCGCACCTGTTCAATCCAAATCTTTAACGCTTTTACTGCCGAGCCGCCGATGGGTACCAGTCGCTCTTTGCTGCCCTTGCCCAGCACTTTAATAAATTCTATGTCGAGGTAAAGATTGGATAGTTTGAGTTCGGTTAGTTCTGATACACGCAGTCCGCAGCCATACAGGGTTTCCAAAATGGCTTTATTGCGGGCACCTTCGGGTTTCGACAGGTCGATGGCGTCGATAAGTTTATTGATATCAGCATAACTCAATGTATCCGGCAGCTTACGGGTTATTTTTGGCGATTCAAGCAGTTCTGACGGATCGGCTTTTATCAAATCTTCCATCAGCATATACTTATAAAAAGCTTTGATGCCTGATAGTATACGGGCCTGCGACGATGGTATCATGCCCAGCTCGTTGATCCAGGTAATGAATTGGCGCAGCTCTGCCAGGGAAATGCTTTCTGGGCTAAGTTTCGGCTGCTGTGTCTCGGCAAACTCATACAAACGCTGTATATCGCGGGTATAGGCCTCGATAGAATTTGGCGAGAGCGAACGCTCTAATTTTAGGTAAGCCTGAAATCCTTTTATTGCCGATGCCCAGTTCAATTGATTTTAATTTAATGTTTTATACTTTTGAGCTAATGAATATACAAATAATCAACGGCCCAAATTTAAACTTGCTGGGCGTTCGCGAGAAATCTATTTATGGCGACAGCAGCTTTGAAAGCTACCTGGAAACGCTGAAAGCACGCTATCCTGAACTTAACATTGCTTATTATCAGAGCAATGTAGAAGGCGAGATCATCAACAAACTGCATGAAATTGGTTTCAGCTTTGATGGTGTAGTCATGAATGCCGGCGCCTATACACATACCTCGGTTGCTATTGCCGATGCTATTGCCGCTATCAAAACGCCGGTGGTTGAGGTGCATATCTCCAACGTTTACAAACGCGAGGAGTTTAGGCACCACAGTATGCTGGCTGCAAATTGCAAAGGCGTTATAGCCGGGTTTGGCATGGACAGCTACCGCCTGGCCATTGAAAGTTTGACGGCTAAATAAAACATTTTAAACGTTTTGTTGTCATTGCCGTAGCATTATAGAGCTATGCTGTTGAGCATCGCCCAAAATAAACTGTCTTAGCCCTTTCAAAAATGCAGAGATTATTCAAACCTGTATTATTTATTGCTGTTCTGCTTTCCGTTTTTCACATTAACGGAAGCGCTCAAAAATTAACAACCGCAAGTGCCAAAGAACGCAGGGCCCAACACACACGCGACTCGGTGCTGCGCTCTTTTAACGGCGCCGATACGTCTGTAAGCAACCTGCTGCAACGGCTTGAACAGTATAACAGCACCTTTATCCAGATAAAAAACGGTTTTGCCAACGCACTGGATACTGCCGACGTAAGCAGTCGCATTGCATCTACCGTACGAAGACTGAATAAAATAAAGGATCAAGCCAATACACACAAGTCAAGCACCTTGAGGTATCTTTTTGTTTTAAGGGATAACCTTGACCATATCCAGGACCTGCTTAGCGGCTGGCAGGGCGACCTGGACGACATTAACGACAAACTGGTACAGAATCAGAAGGACCTGATCAAATTTAACAGCGATTCTTTACTGATAAAGACCATTCCTACTGACAGTTTGTTGAGGCAGCGTTTTTTTGAGCGCCGCAAAGAAGTTATTTTGTTGTGGCTTGCTATCGACTCGACCAACAGGCACAATCTGTTTAAAATCAACATTCTGCAAAACAAAGTGGCCGTAGCCTATGCCAACGCATTGGACGAAACGGACCAGATAGACGACAAAGTAAAACGATTTGCAAAACGGGCCCTCGCCGGCGAATTTGGCTATATATGGGAAGTCGACCCGAGCTATAACAACATCAAAACAGCGGTAAAGGGCACTGTAGCGCTTAACAATACACAGCTTTATTACTTTATTAATAAAGAAACCACTACGCATTTTATCAGCATTGTTTTTTTTGTGCTGATAGCTATTTGGATTGCTTATAACCGCGAGAAAATAAAACATGAACGGGAAGCCCGCGATCTGCTTGCGGGGCAGGCAGAACTGATCTACAAATATCCGGTAACGTCAGCCCTATTGGTACCGGTAGCCATCATTCCTTATTTTTATGACCACCCACCGGTAATATTTCTGGAGATGTTTTTCCTGACATCGATTGTATTAGTGCTGATGTTTGCCAGGCGCTTGTTTGATCCGGAGATTTTCAAGGCGTTGGCACGTTTGTTTTATCTCACCATAGTTTACAGCGCAAGTAACCTTTTGGTGCAGATAACCAATCTTGACCGCTTTGTTATCCTGGGTTTAACCATTGCAGGAGTTATAATAGCCTACCGTTTCTATAAAAAGGTGCAGCATGACCCCGAGCGTTACCCTAAAAACACTCCGATTATTTTAAAGATATTTATCGGTTTACAGATGCTTGCTCTGGCTTGCGATGTGGGTGGCAGGTTCAGTTTAGCAAAAATTATTGCTATAACGGCCACTTATAACTTATGGTTGTTAGTAAGCCTGCATTTTGTGGTGGAGATTATAAGCCAATGCCTGCTGCTGCAGTTCCACACCAAAAAGGACGACGACAGCATTATCAGCTGGATAGACCAAAAACTCCTGCAAAGCAAATTCAGGAAAGTATTAAATGTACTGGCAGCCTTGATATGGCTGTTCTTCTTGTTTCAAAATTTAAACATAGATGATGCGGCCAGCGATTATATTACTGATCTGGTAAATCAGCCGCATACGGTTGCCGGTGCTTCGTTTACCTTTGGTGGCTTTGTGATCTTTATTGCGGTAATCTGGCTGTCGTCAGTAGCGTCGCGGATCATCAGTTATTTTTATGACCTCGCGGCACAGCGTTCAGACATCGAATCGCTTAAAAAGAAAAACCGCACTTCTACCCTGCTCATCAGAATCGGCGTGTTTACCCTGGGCTTTTTCCTGGCTGTATTTGCTTCAAACTTTCCGCTGGATAAGATCACCATCATTATCAGTGCCTTTGGTATTGGTATCGGCTTTGGTTTGCAGAACATTGTTAACAACCTGGTATCGGGCCTGATACTGGCTTTTGAACGACCGGTGCAGATAGGTGATATTATTGAGGTGGATAGTCGTTCAGGAGTTATTAAAGAGATAGGCATCCGCGCCAGCAAAATTGCAACTGCCGACGGCGCCGAAGTTATTGTGCCTAACGGCGACTTGATTTCGCATCATGTAATTAACTGGACGCTGAGCAACAACAACCGCCGAGTTGAACTAATGGTAGGCGTTGCTTATGGTACCGATATTGAGAAAGTGAAACGTTTACTTAAAGACATCCTGAGTAAACGTGATGATATCATGAAAGATCCGGAGCCGGTGATATTTGTACACAATTTGAGCGAGAGTTCGGTTGATTTCAGGGTACTGTTTTGGGCAGCCGACATTAACCAATGGGTAGGGCTGAAAAGTATGGTTTTGAGCGACATTTATACCATCTTCAACAAAGAAGGCATAGATATCCCATACCCAACGCACGATATCAACCTAAAACTACCGGACGGAACCAAAATAAGCCTGGGCGACGACAGAAGTGCTGCAAAGAGTAATACATCGCCCAATCAACAGGCTTAATAAAAGCGTCGGTTTTCTAAATCAGTAAACTTGTGGAGTTTTTTAATAAAGAATGCCCACATGATACTGCCGTGGTACATGCCTGTAAGTTTGGAATTATATTTTTTTAGATGAGTGCTTGAAGCATGGTCGCCACGGTCAAACAGGTGGCGCACAAAATAACGATGCGCTCTGCTAACGGCGCCGGCGTCCTTCCGTTTACCTTCAGTCATAAAGCGTAGTAACGCAGCAAAATCCAGAAAGAAACGGGCAGTTATAACAATGAAACCTTTCCAAAATGGAAGGTTCTTTTTAATCAGCAATAAATTATTTCTGAAGTTGAGGTAAGTTTTAAACGGGTTCTCCGTATTCAGTGTGCCTCCGCCTACATGGAATATCTCCGACTGGGCACAATACATCACTTTATATCCGCTGTTCTTTAATCGCCAGCAAAGATCAATTTCTTCCATGTGGGCAAAAAACTGTTCATCAAAACCTTCGGCTTCGTCCCAATATTTCTTTTTGATAAACATAGATGCGCCAGAGGCCCAAAACACCTCGCCCGATTGTTCGTATTGACCATGATCTGTTTCAATCTCATTCACAATCCGCCCGCGGCAAAACGGGTAACCAAAGCTATCAATGAAACCACCGGCTGCGCCGGCATGTTCGAAACTATCTTTTTGATAGTAAGCCTTAATTTTTGGTGCGGCAACGGCTATGAGCGGGTCGCTTTCCATCAGGGCAACAACCGGCTCGATCCAGCCAGGACAAACCTCGACGTCAGAGTTTAGCAGAATATAATAATCGGCCTCTACCTGAGCCAGCACACGGTTATAGCCGCCGGTAAAGCCGTAATTTTTATCATTTTGAATAATGCGGATGCTTGGATAGTTTCCCCGGATAAACTCGACAGAGCCATCGGTTGAGCCATTATCGCCCACAACAACATCCAGGTTGGGCCACGTAGACGAAAGCACAGAAGGTAAAAACTGCTGAAGGTGTTTTAAACCGTTCCAGTTTAATATCACTATAGCTACTTTGGGGTTTTGACTCATCTTTTGTATTTCACGTGTTCCGGCTTAAACTTCCACCTTCGGTGCGACCATAGCCAGTAAGCCGGCTCTCTTTTTATTATATTTTCGAGAAACTTCACGTGTGCTTTAGTGATCTCGTATTCTGCCGTTTGTTTTGGTTCTTCAAATAAAGTATACAACGTGTAGGTATAATACCCACGTTTAACCCGCTGCATGTCGTAATATAGAACGACGCTGTTTGTAGCGCGCGCTATTTTTTCGACGCCCAAAAATACAGGAGTTTTTTGGTTTAAAAAATCTACAAAATAATCCAGTTCCTCGCGCGATGGTGTCTGGTCGCCCAACAATGCTATCGCGGGCTGTTCATTACGCAATTTTACCAGCTCGCGCATGGCGCGATTCATAGCCACCGGTATGGTTCCAAACCTGGCACGTGCGCGCTGAAAAAATTGGTCGAATATCGCATTTGATAATGGCTTATACACTATCAGAAATTTTTTATCAGTATAAAACGGAAAATTCTGACCGGCCCACTCCCAATTACAATAATGGCCACCAATGGCTACCAAACTACGCCCCAGAGCGTTATAATTTACTATTACCTCCGGGTTTGTAAGAACCACCCTTTTACGCAATTGTTTCTCTGAAATGGAAACCGATTTAATGGTCTCGACAACCAGATCGCACAGATGGCGATAAAATTTGCGTTGAATGCGATGTATCTCGTTCTCGCTTTTTTCGGGGAATGCGTTTTTCAGGTTTTCATAAACCACCCTGCGCCGGTAATGAACCGTATAATACAAAAGCACATACAACAGGTCTGATACCGCATACATCAGCCAAAACGGCAATAATGAGAACAGATAAATGAAGAAAGTGGCAATGCGCTGCAGAACGTTCTTAAACACTGGTAAAGGCAAATTTCTGCAAACTTAAAATATCAGCAGAAACTATAGGGATTTTTATCCTCTGGATGCTAACTTTTTACATTAATTAGATTTAACCAGCATCTTAAGTTTTGGGCTTAAGTTTCCATCTACGGTGCGACCACAGCCAATACTGCGGCTCGCGATGGATCATCATTTCCAGATATTTCACGTGTGCCTGAGTTATCTCATATTCGGCGGTTTCCTTTGCATGTTCAATCAGCGGCACCATGGTGTACTCATAATAACCGCGTTTAATCCGCCTCATATCACAAAATATCACTGCCGAATCAATACGTTTGGCAATCTTTTCTATCCCCAGGAAAACAGCAGTCGGCTGGTTCAGGAATTCGGTAAAATAATTGGCGGTAGCCAGTGTCGGGGTCTGGTCGCCGGCAAAGGCCGACACGGTAAACTCTTTTTGATGAGCCAGACAGGTTTTAAGTGTTTGCGACATGGGCACCCCCACCGCCCCAAACCTGGTACGCATTTTTAAAAAGAAATAGTCGATAATTTCATTAGCCAACGTTTTATAGATCACAAACAGGCGGGTATGTGTACTAAACTCCAGACTCACCCACTCCCAGTTGCAGTAATGACCGGTAACAGCGGTCACGCTCTTGCCTGCGGCCTTATATTTATCGGGCCAATCGGGGTTGGTACACACCATGCGGCGTTGTAGTTGTTGCTTTGAAATGCTTGCCATTTTAATGATCTCCAGCATCAAATCAGCCAGATAGCGGTAGTATTTACGTTCGATATCGGCGCGCTCTGCCTCGTTTTTTTCGGGGAATGAATTTCGGAGATTTTCCTGCGTTACCTTACGGCGATAACCGATAACGTAGTAAAGTATCACAAACAAAACATCGGCCAGCAAATAAAGCAACCAGAAAGGTAACAGCGATATCAGGTATAAAAAGACTGTTCCTAATCTTGAAAGCCCTTTATTAATCATTAGTTTTGGGGATTATAATTACAAACATAATTTTTATGATGGATAAAGGCGTCGTATTGCCCCTATTTTATCTTCCGCCGGTTGCATATTTTTCAACGATCAAGAATCTGCGACCCGACATTATATTTGAACGTGAGGAGCATTTTCCGAAACAGACCTACCGAAACCGTGCCAATATTTATTCGCCCGATGGTGTTTTGTCGCTTACCGTACCTGTTATTAAAGGTTCAAAAATGCACACCAAGGTTAAAGACGTTAAAATAAGTTACGATTTCAACTGGCAGCGCCTGCACTGGATGAGTTTGGAAACCTGCTATCGCCGCTCGGCCTATTTTGAATATTATGAGGATGACTTTGCGCCGTTTTATGAAAAGAAATTCGAATACCTGTTTGATTATAATGAACAGTTATTGCAGATGATCTTAAAATTCATCAAACTACCGCTTGAGTTGAAATATACCGAAACTTACGAAGCCCGGTACCCGCAACTGGAAGATTTGCGCGATGCTATGAGCGCCAAAAAAGAATACGATTTGCAACAAAAACCGTATTTTCAGGTTTTTGAAGAGCGCAACGGTTTTATCAAGAACCTAAGCATTGCAGACCTGCTGTTTAGCCAGGGACCGCAAACTATAAACTATCTGTAAATGGGCCATATTAAAAGAGTACGCTACAGAACCGTCAGACGCCAAAACGTAGGCGAACATCCGGGAGCCATCGTCATTGCCGACGATGCGGTAAAGCCCATCATCACTGTTTACTCTTATAATGCGCATGAATTGGTTTGTGCCGACGGACACGATCTGAAAGTGATACTCGACCAATTTAAAAAATGTACCGATCATACCCACTGGATACAGATACGTGGTTTGAATGATCAGAAATTGATCGAGGATATCGGCACCTATCTCAAAGTCAATCCGCTGGTTTTGGAGGATATAGCCAATACGCATCAGCGGCCTAAATTTGATGAATACGATGACTATGTATTCACCGTCACCCGTCAGATTTATTTTAATGGAGATGGCGAGCTGTGCAACAACCAATTTTCGACCATTGTAAAATCTGGCCTTATCATCAGTTTTGAAGAAACTCACGACGAGCATTTTGAAGGTGTAAAAGCCCGGCTAAAAGGCGGCAAGGGCGCCATACGTACCGCCGGACCGGGCTATATGGCCTATGCACTTAACGACACCATTATTGACACCTACTTTGTGCTGCTTGCCCGTATTGGCGATGAGCTGGATAGCGTTGAAGACCGCGTATACAGCCATGCAGACAAAACTATTATGTACGATGCCCAGCAGCTAAAACGCACGCTCATCATTCTGCGTCGCATCACCTGGCCTGAGCGCGACAAAATCAACGACATTCTGCGCTCTGACAATGCTTTAATATCCGACGAAGTCAAAACTTACCTGAAAGACGCCTACGACCATACCATTCAGGTAATGGATCTAATTGAGAACTATAAGGAGATTGCCAGCAGTATTATAGACCTATACCTGTCGCTGGTAAGCAACCGTATGAACGAGATCATGAAGGTACTTACCATCATCTCGGTAATATTTATCCCGCTAACGTTTATAGCTGGTGTGTACGGCATGAACTTCGCCCGTGTTGACCCTGCAACCAATAAGGTGTTCCCCGCCAATATGCCGGAGCTTTATTCGCCGCACGGCTATGTTTACGCCCTGGGCGGCATGGTGCTTATTGGCATTATACAGGTATTTGTGTTCTGGAAAAAGGGTTGGTTTACGAAATTGTAAATAATTCATAGAGACGTTGTCATTTCGAGCATAGCGAGAAAACTATACACGGATAGTCACGCAAGCTTTGCGTGTGTATAGATCTCTCGCGTTGGTCGAGATGACAGAAAGATTTAATTAACAACCACAGGCATATACTCCCACGGTAACTGATCGGCTACACGCTTGCAGCCCCAGAAACCTTGTATCAGCAATTTATCATAGTTGGTAAGCGCGCCACGGCTGTCTACACGGGCATCCGTATTAAAAATAGAACCATAATAGTCCAGGTTATCCACTACAACTAATATTCAGGAAGATACTCAGCCTTTAATCTGCCCCGTATTTAAAGCTTTTTTAACCATAGTCAAAATACTGCTCATGCCATTGATCTTGATCTCATAAACGCTGGATAGCATCATTCCCATTTTACCCGGCGGGAAGCCTTTATTTTTGAGCCATTCGAGGTAATAAACCGGCAAATCGCTCAGCAGGGTACCTTTGTATTTGCCAAAAGGCATACGTGTGCGTACGATATCCACCAGTATTCTTGAGTCGGGTTTAATGGGCTCCATGGGTGGTAAAGATAGGAGCAAAATCTTGAAATAAAACCTGTAAAACAACTTAACTAATCGGGTGTTACTTGTAGTAAACATATACATCCAATTAACTGTTAAGAAGTATGGAACATCAATTTAAAGCAAGCCTGACAGGCACAGAAGGGCCTGTTATTGGCATTATTAAACCTACCCGTTTGGATGGTTATGGAGAAGCATATCGCTTTGATTCATTAGACAACAGCCTGCACCTGGTTATTGCGCTTGGACACGAAGGAAAATGGCATAAGGTTGACGGAACAGAGCCTTACCTTTTTGGCTGGGTCACAGAAATGGTGGAACAAATTCCGAAATTGCACGCTTAATTTTTTAAGCAATCTATGGAAAAAGAATTGGGTCGCTCGGGCATTCGGGTTAGTCCGTTTTGTTTTGGGGGAAATGTTTTTGGCTGGACCGTTGACGAAAAGCAATCGTTCGAGATACTGGACGCTTTTGTGGATTCAGGCCTGGAATTTATTGACACTGCCGACGTATACTCCAAATGGAAACCCGGTAACAAAGGTGGAGAATCAGAGGCCATCATCGGCAATTGGTTAAAACAAACGGGCAAGCGCGACCGTGTGATCATCGCCACAAAAGTTGGTAAACCTATGGGCGAGGGCAAGAAAGGTTTGTCAAAAGCCTATATCACCAAAGCTGTCGAAGATTCGCTAACGCGATTAAAGACAGATTACATTGATCTATACCAGTCGCATGAAGACGACCCAAATACGCCGCTCGAAGAAACCCTATTGGCCTTTACCAATTTGATTAAACAGGGAAAGGTACGCGCCATAGGCGCCTCAAACTATAGCGCCGCCAGGTTACAGGAAGCGCTCAAAGTGAGCGAAACCAACAGCCTTGCCCGTTACGAGACATTGCAACCTGAATATAATCTATATGATCGCGAGCAATATGAAAAAGAATATGAACCCGTTTGTTTAGAAAACAACCTTGGCGTATTTACTTTTTACTCGCTGGCCAGCGGTTTCCTGTCTGGCAAATATCGTTCAGAGAACGACTTATCAAAAAGCGCCCGTGGCGGCGGTATTAAGAAATACCTGAATGATCGCGGTTTTAAAATTCTGAACGCGTTAGATCAGGTATCATCGCAATACAAAACCACACCTGCCGCAGTTTCAATAGCCTGGTTAATTGCGCGCAAAAGCATCACCGCCCCTATTGCCAGCGCCACGTCTTTACAGCAATTGCATGACACTACTGCTGCTGTAAGGTTAAATCTGGATCAGTCGGCTATTGATTTGTTAACGGAGGCGAGCAGATATTAATAAAATAATCCATAATGTCTTTGCGGGGATGAACGATCCCGAAGGTTCGGGACACGCGTTCCTGTTCTTCTTGCGATTGCCGCGCTACGCTCGCAACTACAAAAAAATAAAAAGCCCCGTCAACTGACGGGGCTTTTTCACTATATAACATATATGATGGAGGAATTAATTTTTTAGAAACCAAAGCCGTGGCGGCCGCGATCCTGATTGCTGGCAAAGTGTTGATCACTATTTTGTTGCCAGTTGCCGGCTGGGCGTTGAGGTTTGTCATAATTTTGCTGGCGGTTATCATTACTTCTGTCGCCACGATTCCAGTTGCGGTTGCCGTCTTCGGCATGCTCACCACCACGTGGCTGGTTGTATGGTTTGGTAAATACCGGTTGTTGGTTGTAACGATCGTCGCGACGGTTGTTGAATCTGTCGTCCTGACGTCTGTCATAACGGTTGTCATAACGATCATCACGTCTTGCGTCATAACGGTTATCGTTTCTGTTGTTATAACTTCTCCAGTCGTAAGCGCGGCCATTGTACCTGTCGCGGTAAAAATCGGCTCTTAAAAACGGACGGGCTGCACGGACTTCATAGTGACGAGCTGCTCTCCAGTCGTAGTTGCTGTATTCGCCCGGTAATGAAGCTGCAGAAACCCAGTTATATCCGTTGTTATAGTAGTAAACTCTTTCAGGCACACAGTAGTAAGCGTCTACATCAGGCAGATAATAATAATCGTCTGCATTGCTGTAAGAAACTGCCGCTACCGGGGCTGCCAAAGATGCTTCAACTACCGGATGATGCCCACCTAAACGTAATCCAATTTGTAATATTTGTGCATTTGCTTTGTTATAAAATAAACTGCCTAATGCTATTGCTGATACTAAAGCTATCTTTTTCATTTTTTTAAATTTTATATCATTAGGACGATTAAAACACGGCAGGGTTTAATCGGTATTTATTTACAAATTTCGCATTGCTTATATATTTAAAATTTTATTCTGATTTTAAATATATAATAAGAATATAATTTTACACCACATACAAATTGAAGCAATGTAAAACCTTTGCTAATATTTTATTTGGTTTAGGGCCTTAAAATTTATTCTGCTATTTTTGATAACATAACCAGCAACTCAAGACACATTATGACAAGCAAGAAAATATTTTCGCTGCTGCTACCTTTGGCGGCAGTCGGTAGTTTCTTTACACTTAACGCATTAAAGGATGACCCTAAGCCGGCCGGTCTTACTCTACCTGCGGGCTTTAACGCCAGCATCGTAGCCGAAACGGGGGCCAGTGCGCGTCACCTGATAGTGACACCACAGCATGATATCTACATACATATGGCCAGCACCCGCAAAACCAAAGGTATTGTGGTACTGCATGAAGAGAATGGCGTAGCCACGGTAAAAACCAGTTTTGGCGATTACGGTGGTACGGGTATCGCTATAAAAAATGGCTATCTGTATGCTTCTTCAAAAAATTCGGTTTTTCGTTATAAGTTAGATGCCAATAATCAGGTTATCGACCCCAACCATCCTGAAACTATTGTACACGGCCTGGTTGACATCGATCACCACCAACCCAAAGCGCTTGCTTTAGATAATGATGGTAATATTTATGTGAACATTGGAGCGCCAAGTAATATTTGCGAAGAGTACGATAAAAAACGTACCGGCTGCCCTATTCTTGATTCGACTGCTGGTATCTGGCAGTTCAAAGCCGACAAACTGAACCAAACTTACAGCAAAGACTCGCACTACGCCTGGGGATTACGCAACGTGGTGGGTATAGCCTGGAATAATCAAAGCAATCAATTGTTTGTTATGCAGCACGGCCGCGACGCTTTGCATGATCTTTTCCCTAAATTGTACACTGCTCAGCAATCGGCCGAGTTACCGGCAGAATGTATGTTTGCCCTGAAAAAAGGCGATAACGCGGGCTGGCCATACGTTTATTACGACTGGCAAAAACACAGAAATATGCTCGGCCCTGAATACGGCGGCGACGGCGAAAAGGGCGCCGATCCAAAATATATTAATCCGGTTGCGGCTTTTCCGGGCCACTACGCGCCTGTTGGCTTGTTGTTTTACACTGGCAATCAGTTTCCTGAACGTTATAAAAATGGCGCTTTTATAGCTTTCCACGGTTCATGGAACCGTGCGCCGCTACCACAAGCGGGCTACTTTGTGGTGTTTCAACCATTTAAAAATGGTATGCCTGACGGCAAGTGGGAAGTATTTGCTGACGGCTTTGCAGGTACCGCCGAGCAAAAAGCCATGGGCGCAGCTCAGCACCGCCCATGCGGCCTGGCTCAAGGTCCTGACGGTTCGCTATACGTGACTGACGATACCAAAGGCACCATTTACAAGATCACTTACAAAAAATAATCGCGTTAGCTAATAAAACAAAAACAGCCCCCGCAATACTGTGGGGGCTGTTTTTATTTATGCCGCAATATTCTGCTTTACCGCCTCAATCAGGAAGTTATTTTTCAATTCTTTTTCTGATACTACCATGGCGAAATCGTCATAGCGCACGCCACTGTCAATGGGGTAAATAGTGTAGCCTCTTTTGTTGGCATCATATTCGCCAAGCTCAAAAAGTTCGTCCTGTTGTTTGCCTTTGATCTTTGCACCACTAACCAGTTGGTACGCATCAAATATATTCTGGAAATTATTGTTTTTCATAGTGCATTGGCAGATACAATAAGTTTGCCAAAGTTTTTGGGGAACTCCGTAAGGCCGTCCTGAACTTGTTTCAGGATCTCCATCGACAGCTATTGTTTACGCTCAGCATGTGGGATGCCGAAACAGGTTCGGCATGACGTTACTATTTAGACACCAATGATCTAATAAACAATGAACCAATTATCCAAACCATTCAAACAGATCATTCTGCTTCAGGGTCTTTTTGTGATTAGTATCAATGTCTTTCAGGATATGCCCCTCGCCCATCTGGATAATGCGGGTTCCAAAATTGTAGGCATCTTTAAGGTTATGGGTGATTAGAATTGTGGTCAGCTTGAACTCTGTAGTGAGTTTGTCGGCAATTTTGATAACGATATCGGCCGATTTGGGGTCGAGCGCTGCAGTAGGTTCATCCAGCAACAATATCTTGCATTCGTCCATTACGCTCATGAGCAAGGTTAACGCCTGACGCTGACCGCCCGATAAGGTGCCTATAGGCTGCTCCAGCTTGTTTTCGAGGTTCATACCCAGCGTGGCTATCTTTTCCCTTACATCGTGCTTAAAAGCATCTGTAACGCCGATATTTAGCCCTTTGGCTTTGGTGCGGATGGCGGCAAGGCGAAAATTATCCAGAATACTCAACTCAGACGCCGTTCCGCTCAGCGGGTTCTGGAAAACACGTGCTATCCATTTGCTACGCCGGTAGTCGGCCAGTTTGGTAACGTCGTTACCGTCGATGTTGATTTTGCCTGACGAGGGAATAATGCTGCCGGCTATTAGGTTCAACAATGTGGTTTTTCCTGAGCCGTTTGATCCTACGATAACCACAAACTCCTCGTTGTTGATGCTTAGGTCAATACCGTTAACCGCATTTACTTCGTTGGCTTTGCCACGGTTAAAAGTTTTGTGGAGATTGGTTATTTGGATCATGGATACGCTTTCAATCAAAAAGCGTCATTGCGAGGAACGAAGCAATCTCTGCACTCGCTAATCAATTGCACATTGACTGTCCTATGCAGAGATTGCTTCGTTCCTCGCAATGACGTGGTGGTGAGGCGCGCGTTACGCACGCTGCTTGTATTATATACTTACCTTATCCTTAATAAATTTAGCGCTTTGCGCGATACTCACATAAGGATCAATATTGGTATAGTTTTCCTGCTCAACAATAAAGTGTTTTACACCACCTTGTTTAGCCTGCGCCAATATCTTCACAAAGTCAATAGTACCGGTACCAATTTCGGTGTTCAGGTTATTGTGGGTTTTGTCCATATCCTTAACATGCACAAACTCAAAACGGCCGGGATGTTTAGCGAACAATTCTAACGGATCTTTACCTGAGCGTACTACCCAGTAAATGTCCATTTCCATGGTCACTACTTTAGGATCGGTGTTGTCGATAATGGTATCGTAGAAAGTAGTGCCGTCAACCTGTCTCCATTCAAAATTGTGGTTATGGTAGCCCAATTTTAAGCCCGCTTTTTTGCAGATCTCACCGGCTTTATTCAGCTGATCAGCAACTTTTTTAAACTCGTCGACGGTTTTAATAAACTCGCCGTTTATTGACGGAACGATAATGTGGCTCTGACCGGTTGCATGAGCAGCTTCAATATAGCTTTCCAGGTTCTCAGTTTTACCTGAACCAAAAAACTGGTTCATATCGTAGTGGCCGCTTGGAGTGCTTAGTCCGTTAGCTTTTAACAGGTCGCTGAATGCTTTTGGATCCAATCCCCAGAAACCGGCCTTTTTGTTATAGCCAAACGGCTCAACTTCTTTGTAACCGGCCTGCGCAACTTTAGCAATTACGCCTTTTACATCTTTTGGTAATTGGTCGCGTAAGCTGTATAGTTGCAGACCCACATTTTTAACAGGTTTTGCCGAAAGCAACTTAGGCGCTATCATGGCTCCTGCCGATAAAAGGCCGGCCTGTGCTAAGAACGTTCTTCTTGTTGTCATTTTGATGGTGTTTCTAATTTAGTTTCGGCTAAAATTAGTAATATCTGCTGATGATTTGCAGGTTAATTGATTTTTGTTGCGGTTTGATTGATTTGGCTAAAGCCCCGGCTTGTTGTACTAAACCGTTGGCTAAAGCCAACGGCAATGAATGTTGAATTGTCAAAAAAGCTGATCGCCAGTCTATACAAATTTAATAGCCATCGGCTTTAATCAAACTAAAGGTAATAAAACAACGATAGCGATGGGTTTGAAACCCATCGCTATCGATCAAGCAATTATAAATTCTTACGCTTCTATAGTAGCCTCTGCCTTTTTATCATTAAAGAATGCTATGAACAGAATCAACACGACAGCAGCAATACCCGCTGGAATTAGCCATATCATCTTCCAATCGTGAACACCAGCGGTGTTATAAGCGTCAGATATCACACCGGCAATATAAAAGCCAATCAGCATGCCTATACCATAGGTAGCCAGCGTAATCATCCCCTGGGCAGCACTTTTATATTGCGTTCCGGCTTTTGAATCGGTATAGATCTGGCCTGATACGAAGAAGAAATCATAGCATACACCGTGCAGCGCGATGCCCAAAATCAGCATAAAACTTAACTCGCCTGCATTACCGTAGGCAAACATGATATAACGTGCAGCCCAGGCAAACATACCTACCAGGATAGTCCATTTAAAACCAAATTTTTTGAAGAAAATCGGCAGCGCCAAAATAAATGCGGCTTCAGAAAATTGTCCGATGGTCATTTTACCCGTCGGGTTGTCTATCTTGATCTCTGTTAAAAAGCTATTGGCGTTTTGGTAATAGAACGCAAGCGGGATACAAATCAAAATAGATGCGACAAAGAAAACCAGGAAGTTTTTATCCTTTAGTAACTTCAAGGCGTCTAAACCTAATACCTGCGCTATGCTCACTTTTTCGCCGTTTGATGGCTTAGGTGGTGTTGGAGGCAAAGTAAAGCTAAACAGGCCTAATACCAGCGAGGCTATGGCAGACATTAAAAATGTATACTTTAAGGCACCTTTCGACAGATTTTCTGCAGCATCCCAATGGAATAGGTAACTAATAGCCAAACCAGCCACTATCCACCCTATGGTACCCCAAACACGTATGGCTGAAAACTCTTTTTCGGTATCCTTCATCTGTTTAAATGAAACAGAATTTACCAGCGCAAGGGTTGGCATGTATAAAATCATATAACCCAATACATACGGATAGAATGCCGAAATGTCGGCAGCCTGATAACATTGATACATTAAAACTGCGCCAATAAGGTGCAATACGGCCAGTATCTTTTCGGCATTAAAATATCTATCGGCAATCATGCCCACTATAAACGGCGCAATGATAGCTCCCCATGATTGGGTAGAGTAAAGCGCCCCGGTTTGTGCGCCTGTAGCATGCAGATTAACGCCCGCAAACGGACCCATAGTAACATACCATCCTCCCCATATAAAAAACTGGAGGAACATCATTACCGACAATTTAAGTTTAGTAGCAATATTCATTATTGGTCTATAAAAAGATTAAGGTGCTAAATTTAGCAATATCATTGGTTGATAATAGTCTTAAAACAAAAAAAGCGATGAGCTTTAAAACTCATCGCTTTTATATGCTATAAAAAATCAGCTTATACCTGCACGGCTGCCGCTGTTTTTCTTGATCTGCCTTTCATGTAGATATTCAGACCTAAGAATGCTACTATCAGCGCGCAAGGAATAATGAGCGTGGTATGTAATATTTGCTGACCCGCAAGCGCTTCATTACCGTTTGATGATTTTACAATCTCATCATAGTATGAACCCATGAACATGGTGTAAACAGATACGGCAAACATACCTGCACCACCCATCAGGTTTAAGCCTAATGCACCGGTTTCAGGCATATTGGTGTTTACGAAACCCAACATGGTTGGCCAGAAAAAGCACACGCCCATGCCAAAGATGATAGCCGCAAGGAATACCATGTTGCCGGTTAATGTACCCAACAGGAAGATACCCAGCGCACCTAAAATAGCTGAGATCAGCAACAATGCTTGCGGAGTTAGTTTTTTCAATACCGGTTTAGCAAAACCACGACCGATAACCATTACACCGGTATCCAGTGTCAGGATTAGCAGCGCGTTATCAGTTACGTTTTTCAGCAATACGTCAATCCACTGACCGGTGAACAGCTCTGTAATAGCTGTACCGAACATACAGATAAACATGAAGATAAACAGCGGGTTTAAGATTGCTTTATACATGTCGCCGGTACTAACACCTGATGCAACACGCTCTGTAACGGGGAATTCCAGTTTTGAGAACAGGAATCCGTAGATCAAGGTAGGGATCAACATGATAGCTACCTGAATTTGCCAGTTTAAACCTATTTTGTTGAATAACAATACAATCAGCGTACCTATCACAATACCACCAGGGAACCACAAATGGAAGTGGTTAAGCTTGGTAGTTTTGTTATCAGTATACAACGAGGTAACCAGCGGATTACATGCAGCCTCAACAGTACCATTAGCTAACCCGATTAACAAGGTTGAAATGTACAGCGTCCAGAAGCCCTGAGCAAAAATAGTTAACAGGATACCGGCCAGGTGGAACACAAAAGCTAATACCAACAGGCGTTTCATACCGATGATGTCAACGATAAAACCGCCGATAACCACTGCCAATGGGAAACCCCAGAATGCGGTTGCGGTAATAGAACCCAGCTGTGCTTTGTCTAATTGGAAGTCGACACCCAGCTTGTTCAAAATACCGGCGCGGATACCAAACGACAATGAGGTAACTAACAGGGACAAGCAGCTTGCCCTGAATAGTTGTTCACGATTAATTTGCATTACTTTCTTTAATTAAGTTTATAATTGGTTTGATAAATTCTAATGGTGAGTGGTGAATAGTGAGTGGTGAATGGTTATTCCTATTTCCCACTCACTATTCACCACTCACCGCTCACTACTAAATACCTAAAATGCGTTTATTGAACGCCTCGTCTGATCCTGCTGCGGCAAAATCATCAAAGGTTTTATCAGTTACGTGAATGATATGATCCTTTATGAATACAGCGCCTTCTTTTGCACCGTCTTCAGGATGTTTCAATGCGCACTCCCACTCCATAACGGCCCATCCGTCGAAGTCGTATTGTGCCATTTTGCTGAATATCGATTTAAAGTCTACCTGACCATCGCCTAACGAACGAAAACGGCCG
>Ga0207647_10000064_pt1 | contig 82970 bp, 82 predicted proteins | sample KBSCornC2_FD_184295 | JGI IMG/M metagenome (GOLD analysis project Ga0207647, IMG submission 184295) | Corn rhizosphere microbial communities from Kellogg Biological Station, Michigan, USA - C2 (SPAdes) (version 2) | ecosystem: Host-associated > Plants > Roots > Rhizosphere ...
TCCATCGCTTTGCGCACCCTCCGTTTCATGATCGTTTGAATTGATATAGCCGTTGCCCTGCAGTTGAAAAGTTCCATCGTTGCTAAAAGCAAAAGTTCGAGAGGCCGCCACGTTGGCTGTGCTTAATGTGCAACCATAAGTACCGTTAATTGTGTATCCTTCGGGTAACCCATCCTGCCTGCCTGCCATCAATCCATTAATGGAGGAATAGTCGCCGTCCTTCGTTTCCAAAGGCCAGCTCTCTGTTTTTCCGCTTAACCACGTAATGTTCAATTGATTTCCGTTGATTTGGTAGGTGCCAACATTAGAGTTGTCCTGTTTTTCCGCCTCGTAGTTCAAAGGATCTACACCATGCAGCGGATTCATTACCAACTCACCGTTATCACCAAGGTAAAGCCAGGATAAATTTAAACCGCCTACAATACCCGAGAGCAGGTAGAGTTTCCCGTTTCGGCCTGTATTGCCTTCAGTACTATTTGCAGGCGTAGTTGTGGTTGGGAAACTTGTATGGTTGTTGGTTGAACTATGGCAGGATGAAAAGAAAAATGCAATGATCAACGCATAAGTAATAGAACTAAAGGTTTTCATTTTGATTATTTAAGCAGTTAAATGTTAGTGGAGTTCAATTTAATAAAAATTCCAATCCGTCTTTTCCGTGGCAGTCTCGGTTTGGGTATTTTGCGTTAAGGAAATGTTATGCAGTACTTCGCGTAGCAAGATTGATGATAAACTAAATGGAGGACGAGTGCCATTTAAAAAATTGTAACTGGTCAGGTACTAATGTGGACACTTTTCGACAAAGGCTGCTTGACGAGTTTCCCCTTACAACACTTACTTAATCGGAGAAACTGCAAGCAGGATTCGCACCGAAATGCAAACAGATTTATTTTCACAAAACGAAAGGCTTTAAATAAACGAAACCCAACGCCTGCAATCAATGAAACCAAAATATTCAATACTGTTCTTTGCACTGGTTTTATGCATCAATTTATATAGCCAGGACGCCTCGTGGACGGCCGTAAAAATTGATGAAAACCTGGTCGTTTCTGTTCCGCAAACAGCATTGACACAGCCTTCAGCAAAGACGATGAAACACTAAAGTTTAGAATACTTAAGGCAGAAACAGCAGTATCAACATTAGGTGTGACCGTTACACCAAACGGCACAGGACTTAACGTTGATGATGAAGAATCACTTAAAACCGCACTTAAAGGAATTGAGGACGGCACTTACAAAAGAGCGAAAGAAAAAGGCTTCACCTGCAAGTCAAAAGATACGGTGTTGGATGGGGTGGCTTGTAAAAAATTTGAATTCTTCAATAGTTATTTAAAAGATCCTGTTATTTATAATTACAGCTTTTTGGTAAACGACAGGCTTTACATGTTTACAATAGCACCCTTGCACCTCAACTACGACAAAGCAAAGCTATTAGATGATGCTGCCAGGTTTTTAAGCAGCATTCATTTTACAAAATCAATTAAGGAAAAGCAGTTTGCAACAAAGGCGGAGTCCAACGCATATAAATTTGGTTATTACCTCGTTCCATTTTTACTGATTGCGGGCGTTATTGCTTTTGTGGTTATCAAGATTGCGAGGTCTTAGTGGTTGATGGTCGTATCGATCTGAAATGAATTGTTTAAAGGGATACCGGTTAACTATTCGCCGAATTTGGGCTTATCAACAGCTCTTGCTCCAAATTGCTCAATAGCCATCTTTATTTCTTTTGCTTTGAAGTTTGAACCAATCGTAAAATTTATCGTCTCGTGATCATTCCAGGGAGGAAACAGCTAAACTTATAAAAGCATTAAGCTTTTCACCATTTTCAAATTCAAGAAAAGTCTGTTTTTGCATTTATAGAATTCAAATTATAGCAATAGGCAAGAACTCCGCAATTCTTTGAATAGCTAAAGCTCAGCTTATAATGTAGTCGCAGGACCCTTGCTTTTCACAAATGCAGAAAAGAGAGACATTGCGACGGCAATAAAAATTTGCCCTTTTACTGTATGTAAGTTTTTAGTGCTGATATGCCACCTTTGAATACCGAACTTTCTCCACTGGGTTGCGTTATTTTCAGCTGCACCAACTTACCATCGGTATCAATTTTAATTTCGTATTTGTATGTGCTGCCCGATACTCCTGAAACGGCATCAAATTTATAAATGGTGTTTTTGTCGTCATCCACATAATTGTCCTGGTTTCGGATTTGATAGATCTGTGATTGGGAAACTTCACCATCTGAGTAAATGATATGAGTGAGTATATTATCATTAAAGGACACTGCATAGACCTGGTCAACCGTCTCGCTTTTCGGTTCATTGTTCTCGATATATAACAATGTGGTTGCCTGCACTGTTACCCCTTTGAGACCCCTGTACTGGGCGTTCACGTTTGCACCGAAGATTAAAAATAATGTTGCGATAAAAAATACTTTCATTTTTAAAACTTTATTTGAGCCTACTCTTTATGGTTTTCGGCTTCCCCTTTGGCATGTTTAAATGCGACGAAAACGCTAATATATATTAGAAGCCACATCCTGTCAATAGGCAACGGCTGTCTCATTTAGCATGAACAAACGATCCGTAGCGGAAGATTCACGACGTAAAGTAAATGCAGTGTCCACCGCATTGCTCAACCAAGGAAGGGAAACATGGGGCAGAAAATTGAAAAATAAATTTGCCTGTGAAATATTTATCGTAATATTGCGATACATTATGGGAGCAACAAAATCAGAAGAATTTAGTGTTAAGGACAACCGCGTTTCAAAATACGCCAAGGCGTTGGCGCACCCGGCAAGGGTTGCCATCCTGAGGATACTGGCAACAAAAGATACCTGCCAGTGCGGCGATATAGTTGAAGAGCTGCCCCTGTCACAAAGCACGGTTTCTCAACACTTGAAAGAACTAAAAGAAGCGGGACTGATCAAAGGCGAAATAGACGGGACCAAGGTGTGCTATTGCATTGACGAAAAGGAGTGGAAAGCAGCACAGGTTTGGATCAATCAATTATTTGATAGTTATAAAGGCTGCAATGAATGTTGCTAACCTTTTTTTTGTTCAAAATCATCGTAATATTTCGATAATACAAAAAATAAAGATCATGGAAACGCAAGAACAACTAAAAGAACTGGTAAGGCAGAAATACAGTGAGATTGCTTTACAGGATAAAGAAACTAACCAAAGCTCCTGTTGCGGCTCCGGTTGTTGCAGTACCGAAGTGTACAACATCATGGCCGACGATTATACACAGCTTGAAGGGTACAACCCGGATGCTGATTTAGGCCTCGGGTGCGGACTACCAACACAATTTGCCAAAATCAAAAAAGGTGATGTTGTTATTGACCTTGGCAGCGGTGCAGGAAATGACGCTTTCATTGCAAGACATGAAACAGGAGAAACAGGTAAAGTAATAGGAATTGATTTTACACCGGCAATGATTGAAAAGGCAAGACGCAATGCAGAAGTAAGAGGCTTTAACAACGTTGAGTTCAGGCAGGGCGACATTGAAAAAATGCCCGTTGGCGGAAATGTTGCCGATGTAATTGTAAGCAACTGCGTGTTAAACCTTGTTCCGAACAAGGACGGGGTAATCAAAGAAATCTTTCGCGTGCTAAAGCCCGGAGGACACTTCTCTATCTCTGACATTGTTTTAGAAGGTGAGCTACCAAATGAAATAAGGCAAGCTGCTGAAATGTATGCAGGCTGCGTAGCTGGTGCAATTCAAAAGCAAGTGTATTTAGAATTGGTTGAAGCCAATGGCTTCAAAAACATTACTGTACAAAAAGACAAAGCAATCATTGTTCCCGACGATATTCTTAAACAATATTTATCAGAAGAACAACTAACGGCATTCAAACAGTCTGGCACAGGTATTACAAGCATTACGGTTTACGCTGACAAACCTGTAGAAGCAAAAGCCTGTTGCGGTACTGATTGCTGTAATTAACACCAACAGTTAAACCTCATTTATTTACTATCAAGACAAAACTCATGAACATCAATAAAAACCTGACAGATGGCAGCAATGCACAATGCTGCGTCGAGTATTGCACAACAACCTACAACGTAACCGGCCAGGAAGTGGTAAACAACTATCGTTGCAACCAACCACGTTTTTCTACTTCAGATTTGTGGAGATTAAGAAAAAACAAAACAGAGACGAGAATCTCAACAAACCTTCAATAAGTCTTATTCAAACTGGCATATGCAAATTATAAAAGTTACTGAGCACAGCCGAAACGAAATCATCAATCTGTTAAGGACAAACAACCTTCCATCTGAAGATTTACCCGATGCACTGAACGAATTCTATGCAGCAGTTGACGAAGGAAAGCTAATTGGTCTCGTAGGTATGGAGCGGTATTCTCGTTTCGGCTTGCTTCGTTCTATGGTAGTTCATCCCAATTACCGTAACAGGCAAATAGCTGCAAAGCTGGTTCAGTTATTAGAACAGGCAGCGGCTGGTTCGGGCATTACAACAATGTACTTGCTGACGCAAACAGCAGAAAACTATTTCAGCAAAAGGGGCTACCAGGTAATAACAAGGGACACAGTTCCACAAGCGTTGTTTCAATCATCGGAGTTCAGTCACGTTTGCCCGGAAAGTGCAACGGTGATGAAAAAAGATTTGAAAAAACAATTCACTATAGCAGTTTAATAACACCATTATGTCAGCAAACGATTGTGCTCCGGCACTTGAAAGAAAGCGGTTAAGTTTTTTAGACAGGTATTTAACCCTTTGGATATTTCTCGCAATGGGTGTGGGTGTAGCCATTGGCTACTTGTTTCCTTCATCATCAGGCTTTATCAATTCGTTTTCATCCGGCACAACAAACATTCCTTTGGCAGTGGGCCTGATTTTAATGATGTATCCACCCTTTGCAAAGGTTCGGTATGAAAAACTAAAAGAAGTATTTAAGAACACGAAAGTTTTAGCAATGTCCTTGCTCCTGAATTGGATCATAGGACCAATCTTGATGTTTATCCTTGCCATTGTCTTTTTACACGGCTATCCTGAATACATGGTAGGGCTTATTTTAATTGGCCTGGCTCGGTGCATTGCAATGGTGATCGTGTGGAATGAGTTGGCAGAAGGAAGCAGGGAATATGCAGCAGGTTTGGTGGCATTGAATAGCATCTTCCAGGTATTGCTTTATAGCGTTTACGCTTATGTGTTTGTAACCTTATTGCCCCCATTATTTGGCATCACAGGATCTGTCGTAAACATTACCATTGGTCAGATTGCAAAAAGCGTTGCTATCTATCTCGGTATTCCGTTCGCCGCCGGTGTATTAACAAGGCTCATTCTTCGCAAGGCAATGGGCGACGATTGGTACACAAAGAAATTTATCCCCTTCATTTCACCGATAACATTGATAGCATTACTGTTTACCATCGTGGTAATGTTCAGCCTCAAAGGAGAATTGATTGTACAAATACCGTTGGATGTAATCAGAATAGCCATTCCTTTAGTGATTTACTTTGCTATCATGTTCTTTGTTAGCTTCTTTATTGGTAAGAGAATGGGAGCAGACTATTCAACCAACGCATCCATTGCGTTCACCGCAGCAGGAAACAATTTTGAATTAGCCATTGCCGTAGCAATTGGTGTTTTTGGCATTAACAGCGGACAAGCCTTCGCCGGTGTCATTGGTCCCTTGGTGGAGGTACCTGCGTTGATAGCATTGGTAAACGTTGCCTTTTGGTTGAGAAAAAAATATTACACGAAAACACAATTACAAAAAGCATAAGATCATTCTATGAGAATAGCACTGTTTAGCGACATTCATGCAAACCTGCCTGCATTGGAAGCCTGCTTAAAAAGTATTGAAGAAAAAAAACCAGATGCTATTTATTGCCTGGGTGATTTGGTGGGTTACAACATCTGGCCAAATGAAGTAGTGAATGAAGTTAGAAGAAGAGGCATACCAACGATTGCAGGAAACTACGACCAGGGCATTGGATTAATGAGCGATGAATGTGGCTGTGCCTACAAAACCGAGCCGGAAAAAGACATGGGTAAAATCTCAATCTCCTACACTAACTCTATGGTCAGACCGGACGAAAGGAAGTATTTGAGAACATTACCGGCACACATCAGGGTAGAGTTTCACTTAAACAACGACAAGCTCAATCTTTTATTAGTCCATGGCAGCCCCAGAAAGATCAATGAATATTTGTTTGAAGACAGGGATGAAAAAAGCATGTTGAGAATTTTGGAAGGTGCAGATGCAGACATAATGTGTTTCGGACATACACACAAACCGTATCACAGGATATTACCGTCTCAGCAAACAGGAAACACACATTACCGCCATGCTATCAATATCGGTTCGGCTGGCAAACCAAAAGATGGCAATCCAAAAGGCTGTTATGTAATTCTTACAATTAACCAGGATAGCAGCATTACAAACAAAGACGCAGTGCAGGTAGAATTTATAAGGTTCGACTATGATGTAGAAAAAGCAGCAAAGGCAGTTGAAAAAAGTCCATTGCCAAATGAATATGCTGACATGCTTCGCAAAGGATATTAATACCATGCAAGGCAGATTTTGTTTTAATGTCGCGGCCCTGGCCCCCGACAACGGCTTAAAATAAGCGCAACGTACCCGCTTTGCATAAATCCAAAAAGAGAAAACTACCAGGGAATTAAAGCCTATTGGTTAGGCTTATCTATGCTTTTAGATTGATCTTTTACGTTGGTGTTTGGAGCCGCTATCACTTCACAGGTCCATTGGCCCGCATCATTTTTATAGCAGGCAAAAGCCCTTTCCCTTGTTGTCTGTACAATGCGGCGTGTATAATCGGTGCAGGTAGTGAAGGTTGATCTTACTTCATAAATTGTTTTTCCTCTTGCATCCATAGGATCGTCCAACGGTTGCCAGGTGTGAGACTTACCAATGGTAACATCCCTGAAGGTCACCGTAATCCTTCCATCTTCATTTAGTTGAGGAGTGTGTTCAAAGCCAACCCGGATCGCGCCGCGGATTGATCGTTCAAAGGCTGTTGCTCCTTTTGAATCGGGATCGGAAGGAGGACACGCAACTTTATTGTTTTGATTTTGTTTGTCGTTTTGATTTTGATTTACAGTTTTTGATTGCGGCTGTTTGTTGGCCGGCTGGTTATTATTTTTGACTTCTGCAGTCTTTTCTTCTTTCAACGGTTTGACCCAATCTTCATTTACTAAAAACGTACTGGAACTTCCCCCTGGTGAAAGAGGATCGCAGGTAACGGAATATGCTTTTTTAGGAGTAAAGTTGTGAACTTCAGTTACTGTGCCGGGCCGCCAGTACTTTTCATCTTTAAGACTGGATGGCGATACCATCACACGATCACCAACTTTGAAGACCTGTTGTGCATGTAACCACTGTGCAGAGATCATTAAGCATGTGGCAAGAAATAATGTTTTAAGCAAGCGAAGGTTTTTTCGTTTCATGTTGATGCATTTAAAAATTTGAAAACTAAATTTTAGCTGTCGCTTATCAGGTCCCGGCGGAATTACTACAATGGTTTTTCCCTTAAAAAATATCTACAGTAAGTTTTTGAGTTGATAACTGGTTTGTCTCTCGCTTATCTTTTTAATCCGGCACCTGCGTTCATCGTCTCCCTTAATGATCCGTAAGGATTCACTGACAAAATATTCAGTTGTTCTTCCATTCAACACATGAACGATGTCATTGACCGTGTGATGGCAGGTATGAAAATAGGCGTGGTCAATAATTTTTTCAATAACAGAACCTTCTGCACTTACATCGCTGCAATCAACGCTGTAAACGTTTTGCGGAATATTTGCCATATCCCTGAGACCATATCTTCCCAAGCGTTTGCTTTTATTTTTTACACGTTCCGATAAGAATAAAGCAGCATCGTGCTGGTGATGATAAACAGTTACTCTTTCGCAAAGAGAGCAAAGTTTTGAAAATGCATAAGGTGATTCAAATACATTCCAGTCAACATCGGAAGCTGCAAGAATCACTTCCTTAAAAATGAGATGCGGGATGAAATCTTTTTCCGAAACCAGCCGGTCAATCATATGGAGCAGCATGCGGTTGCCCATGCTGTGGGCCAGCAAATGAATATTTTCTTTTTTTACTCCCGTTGTTTCTTGCTGGTGTCCGGTTAAAACAGAGAAGAATTGTTTCAGTAAAGGATAGGATCGGGCAAAGGTTTCACCGGAAAGTTCAGCATCTCTTGCATCATCATCATAACCCCAAATGTATTTTCTTGCGGGCCAGGTAATGGCAATAATGTGCTTTATCGGGCTGTTGTCGTGAATGTATTTTTTTTCAAGTGCACAAATGTCTTTCAGTGTGCCTTTAAAGTCGGTATGAAACCCGTGAATATAACACAGCAAGTCACCTTCACCAATGCTGATCTCTTTTGCAATTTCATCTACATTACCATCAGGAAACAGGTTGATTGAGGAGCGGGTACTGCCTGAAGTTTTAAATTTGTCCGAATCAAAAACAGCAAATCTTATTCTCTCATCAGGCTCGCCGGCAGTGTCCAATCCATCTTCTTCTATATATTCGGCACCGGTTTTATCCTTTAAAATTTCACGGTTTGTGACAAGGAAGTGCAGCATTCGTTGGTTGGCTTGAAAGTTTAAACGAATATAAATTAAATATTTAGTAAAAATCCTCACGATACTAACAGGGACAAGGTGTTAAGTAAAATGCAGTTTCACCCTTTGTACAAATCCAAAAAAGAAAACCGGAGGACCAAGACAGCAAATTGTGAGGTCACGATCTCCAGGATGATTTAGAAGGCAAACAGCCTTATATTTTTTCCTTTAATTTTAAGTTCACTTCTTATTATCCTAACGATTAAGCCTGTTTGTTTTTTTACGGACGTCTAATTAAAGGAATGCAGACCAAACAATATACCCGGCCGGTTTATATTTTATTCCTGATGCTTCCCTATGGAATAAGTTTGGGCTTTGCTACTGTTACCTTGCCTTATATACTTTCTACCAAAGGTTTTTCGGTGGAAACCATTGGCGGCATTGTTTCCATAGCCGTGCTGGCAAACGTATGGCGTTTTCTTTGGGGGCCGGTTGCCGACCTCACATTAACAGCCCGCAAATGGTATTGGCTGGCACTCATTTGCTGCGTGGGCACACTGTTGTCTTTGTCCCTTCTCCCTTATAATAAGCAGCACGTATCCTTGCTAACTGGCATTGTATTCATGTCACAAATTGCAGCCACATTTGTCATGCTGCCAATATCAATTTTCATGGCCGTCCGTATTGAGGAGCACAATAAGGGTAGAGCAGGCGGATGGTACCAGGCGGGCAATCTCGGTGGCGTTGGCCTTGGTGGAGGAGCCGGTCTTTGGCTATTTGCTCATTATGGCATTATACCGGCCGTTATTGTTCTCAGCATTCTGATGGTTTTAGCTGCATTGCCTGTACTACTAATAAAAGATGTGGAACGAAGAAGTGGGCAAACAGTTGGACAGGAAATAAAGTTGATGGGAAGGGATTTGGTTTCCATGATAAAGAAGCCCATAGTAGTGTTTGTAATCATCATGCTGTTTATGCCAATAGGAACAGGAGCTGCTGCCAATTTATGGAGTGCTATTGCTTCGGACTGGCATGTAGGTGCAGATATGGTTTCACTTGTTACCGGAGCCTTAAGTGGCATTACAGGAGCCCTTGGTTGCGTTGCCGGCGGGTTTATTACTGACAGGCGTGGTGTTTGGTTAGGGTATTTAGGTGCAGGCGTTTTTTGTGCAGTGACTACGGCATTAATGGCGGCCCTGCCCTACAGCCTACCCGTTTATATAACTGGCGTGCTTGTTTATAATTTCGGGCTTGGATTGCTCAACGCAGCATTCACTGCAGTGATCTTATTTGCCATAGGTAAAAAAGATGCTTCTACCAAGTATGCACTTTTATCGTCCATTGGCAACCTGCCGGTTTCCTATATGACTGCCGTTGATGGTTGGGCGCATGACAAAGGAGGAAGCAAATACATGCTAATGATAGAGGCTGTACTCGGAATACTGTTCGTTATGATTTGCATTGTGGTGTTGAAATGGATGCGGTCAAAAAACTGGTTGGTAATACCACAATATGAAGATGTGAAATAGTAATTACTCAGACGAGCGCCAATCAGGAAACTTCTAAGATTTTGTAACCAGGGAACCCGGCAATCAATTGTAAAATGCCAAATAAAAAGCCCTTCTGAAAAGAAGGGCTGAAATATTTCACTTAGAAATTTTTAAAAAGCTTATTGATATAGATCAAGCCTCATGCCAATTCCTGTTTGTGTTTAGTTGCAACCGGTCACGAGCATACGAATGGGAAGGATTGCTTTTGAGCCCGGTTTTTAAATGAGGCATGGACACAGCAAGAAATTGAGCAAAGGAAGAACGGCATAGTTTTTTTACCGACTACAGTAATAAAAAACTAAACGGTATGAAAAAGTATTCAATAATTGTAGCGATGCTTATGGTGATGGGTATTTCTTTTAGTTCTTGCAGTGCCGGTGCGCATGTAGGTACAAAACATCATAAGGTAAGTGCGAACACACAGGTTCATTAAACACTTAAAGTTCTTCCATTTAGATTCTCAGCAGAGTCTCGTTTGGAGACTCTGCATGGGGATTTACTAAGGCAAGCCCTTCCAGGAAACTTCCAACCTTTCTCTTTGATTTGAATACTTCTGTCCCAACCCTGCAACATTCAAACTTTACGCACACTGGTTCTTAAAATAATATTGCTTTTCAATAGTTGAATCAGATCTCAACAACCTTAAAGATTACTATCCCAGTTTCTTTTTTTTAAAAAAATTTGTGAAACTAAATGGTTGCGTATATATTTGCAACCGATTAGTTGCACGAGAAAACATTTGAACAATGAGACGAGATATTTTCCAGGCAATAGCCGACCCCACTAGGCGGGCCATAATGATTCTAATTGCAGTACAGGCTATGACACCCAACGCCATTGCGGACAACTTCAACACCACAAGGCAGTCTGTTTCAAAGCATCTTCGCATACTTACAGAATGCGAACTGGTGAAGCAGGAACAACAAGGCCGCGAAATTTATTATTCACTTCAAATGGAAAAATTGAAACAGATTGACAAATGGCTGGACGAATTCAGAAAGCTTTGGGAAACCCGCTTTAATCAATTGGACGATGTATTATCAACTTTAAAAAAACAGAAAAAATGAATAACAACTTGCTATTTGATTTCACCGTTGATAAAACGGCAAAAATGGTTTACATCACCAGGGAATTTGAGGCTGAACTTTCATTAGTATGGGATGCATTTACGAAAGCGGAATTAATTGACCAATGGATAGCGCCGAAACCCATGAAAGCCAAAACAAAATACCAGGATTTCAGGGTGGGTGGAAAAAGATTTTATGCAATGATAAGTCCTGAAGGACAGGAACGCTGGTCAATACAGCGGTACACTTCCATTACGCCGAAGACAAACTTTAAAATGTACAATGCTTTTGCTGACAAAGATGAAAAGCCTGAATTGCCAGGTTCTGAATGGGATCACACGTTCAGCGAACAAGATGAAAAAACAAAAGTGAGCATTACTATTTACAACGAATCATTCGAACGCATGGAGAAACTGCTTGATGGCTTCACCAAAGGAATGAAGATGTCATTGAGCAACCTGGAAAATCTGTTAGCAACCTTATCGAAAAAATGATTTACGTTTTTAAAACATCGGTCAAAACAAAAATTCAGGCAAAAAAGCTGAAGCCGCATATTGACAAAGTTCTGTCGAATTCAAAATGGAATTTTGACCTGGATGACTGCGACAAAGTATTGCGCGTTGACAGCGAAGAAAACATCATCTCCCAAATTATAAGCTTGTTGCACTATCACAACTTTCATTGCGAAGAGTTGCAATAAAAAAACATTAATAATCTAAAAACAAAAAACATGGCACTCATCAATCCTTACATTCATTACAACGGAAATGCAGAAGAAGCATTTACATTTTACAAATCGGTATTCGGCGGCGAGTTCGAAAGGATCGTCAGGTTTAAAGACTTTGCAAACCCCGAACACCCCGTACCAGCAAAAGAGGAAAACAGGATTATGCATATCGCTTTGCCTATTGGCAAAAGCAGTATGCTAATGGGAAGTGACACGCCTGAATTTATGGGAAGGCAAAATGAAAATGAGAACAGGAGTAAAATTTTAGTAACTGCAGAAACTAAAGAGGAAGCGGACAAAATATTCAATGGCCTTTCTTTAGGTGGAAATGTTGAAATGCCTATTGGGGATAGCCCATGGGGTTCATATTTCGGAATGTTCAGGGACAAATACGGTATTGAATGGATGGTGAGTTTTGAGCAAAAAAAATAGAAAACAATTAATGATGACGGTGATGAAAGTCATCGTCATCACGATACTTATGTGGGACCGTATTACAGGTTCCGGGATGTAGTGTTAATTACAACAAGGCAGAGTTCTCCGTTCATAGAAACAATACAAAGCAGAGCTTATACAACAGTCAAGGCAAATCTTCATCTAATCAAACGTTAATACAAGCTACTGCTTTAAACTGCTAAAGTATAATGCCCTCTAATTTATTAATCAGCAATTAATAACTGATTGAATCATTTTATGAAAAAAATATTCTTTGCCTTGTTACTGGTTTGCGGCTTCTTTTTGCAGAGAGCCGATGCCCAGGTGCGTTTAGGGGTTAATTTTAATATGGGTGCGCAACCCGATTGGGGACCTTATGGTTATGATAATGCCCAGTTCTATTACTTTCCGGATATTGACATTTACTACGACGTACTGAACAGTGAGTTTGTGTATTTCGATGGATATGACTGGAGGTCTTCCCCTTACCTGCCATCAATGTACAATGATTTTGACCTGTATGGTGCCTATAAGGTGGTGATTAATGAGCCAAGACCTTACTTACGTGCCGATTATTACAGAAGACAATATTATAGCTACCGCGGCTATCATAATCAACCGGTTATCCGGGATTATAGAAACGGCTTCTATAATAACGAACGAAGAGCTGAACATTTCGAGCAAAGAGGCGAACGCTCTGAACAAAGAGAACAGGCTTATGGCAATGATAACCGTATAGACAGAAGCAACGACCGCAGCTTTGATCGAAGAAATAATAACTACAACAATGGCTTTGATCAAAGAAACGGCACAAACAACCGCTCCGTCTATGAGCAACAAGACAATAATGTGAACATTGGTCGTAATTCCATCGAACAAAGAGGAAATGAAAACAACGGCAACGGCCGAATGAATGGGAAAGATCGCAGCTACGGACATAGGGATGAGGACAGAAATTTTAGACGACATTGATTAAATAAGGAAACTTAAGCGAGCCGCTTTCATAGAAAGCGGCTTTTTCGTACTAATAAATTCAACTGAACTAAACTCATGCTTTTTGCGATCTTTTTCGAAAGTGCATTATGCGTAATAATCCGCTTGCCCCGTTTAGAAATTTTGAAGACCTTCATGTCTAAAATAAAAGACATGTGAGGCTATCCTCCTTTCTAAAACCCTTTTCTCATGCAACAGGCTATAAAACGAGAAGAACTTTTTAGATTATTTGTTGACAGGATTTCGGACGGCTTTCTTATTGTTGATAAGGACTTCAATTACTTGTATGTAAACCGCAGAATTGGTGAACTTGTTCATCGTGACCCAACCTCTTTAGTAGGAAAGAATATCTGGAAAGAATTTCCTGACGCGGTGAACTCTTTTACCTACAGGGCTTTTCAAACGGCATTGAAGGAACAGCGATTTATCAGCAATGTTGATTATTATGCCCCTTTAGACCTGTGGCAGGAGAACTATATTTATCCTTCTCCCGAGGGATTATCGGTTTTTATAAGAGACGTAAGCGAGCAAAAGCGGCTTCAAAAGCAATTGAGAGAACAGCAAATCAATCAACAGTTTGAAATTATGATTACCGGCCTTGAAGCCCAGGAAAAGGAAAGAACTGTTATTGGACGAGAGCTTCATGATAATGTGAATCAAATGCTGGTTGCCACCAAGTTAATGCTTGCACTGCACAAGGATAGACCATACGAACTTACAAAGGCAGTTGTTGAACGTTGTATTGGCAATTTGGAAAGGGCTATTGAAGAAAACAGGAGGATCTCCCATGAGCTGGTGACACCGGATTTAAAAGAAGAAAAACTGCAGAACCAATTGCAATGGCTTGTTCAAAGCATGCTGCACCCAAACGGCATCGACACGGATATTAAAACGCACCATTTTGATGAAAACAAACTGGATGAAAAACGAAAGCTTGCGATTTACCGGATAGCACAGGAACAATGCACAAATATTATAAAGCATTCAAAGGCAAATAAAGTAATCATCAGCTTGTCCATATTGAAAGATCAGTTTGTTATGAAAATTACCGACAATGGAAAAGGATCAGACAAGCAAAAAACAACACAGGGCATTGGCTTAAAAAACATTGAAGGACGTGTGGCATTTTATGAGGGGAGCCTGCATGTTCGCACTACCAGGAATAAAGGTTTTGTTCTTCAAATTATGATCCCTCTTTTCCGCGCTGACCGTGTATACGAAAATAACGAAGCGAAGGCGCGCAAAAAATAAAATGCCGCTCTTTGCTGTAAGCATTACAAAGGCCAGGCTGAGATCAATAAAGTCTACATTTCATCTGCACTGGGACCATACATACCGGGAACAGGAATATCAAGCAAACGAAGGTAAACAGCAATTTGTCCCCTGTGATGGATAATATGATTCAAAGCCATTGAACGGATGGCAACAACGCGGGGAAGTGTTGCCAAAACATGATCACCACTACGCAATGTGAAACTAGCCTGCATTCTTTCATCAGTAGTATTTTGCAGGGTTTGAACAACTTCATCCAATTTTTGCTCAAACACGTTCATCAATTCTTGCGGCGTGGATGCAGGTGAAGGTTTATAATCCCCCCGGGCAAAATCAAATTCATCTACTGTTAGAATAGAATTTAAAAAACCGGGCAGCTCCGCCACATGCGCAGCAAGACGGCCCAGCGACATTGACTTTGGATGCGGCCTCCAATCAAATTTTCCTTCAGGAACTCTTTCTAAAATTCTTTTAGTTGATGCGGCTTCGTGTTTCAGTTCAGCTATAAATGATTGATTGAGCATATTATAAACCTGATTATTTATTTTTTTCAGTTCTTCAAATGTAGCGGTTATTCAGTTTTTTGTTGGGTTTTAGTTCTGCCATATTCACAAGAGACTATGAAGTTTTTGCAATAAGTCAATAAAGGAATAAACAAGAATTTGCAGTGGTTGATTCATTCGTCAATTCAATCGGCCTAATTTTGTTTCAAGCCGCTATTTTTACACTCATGGCAAACGACCGAACCAAAGAGCTTCAAAATAAAACCAACTCATTTTTAAAACAAATCCAATCAGGAACTATCTCTGCAAAAAATATTGACGAGTTACGTGATGTGCTTCGCTTTCATGAACACCGCTATTATATCGAAAACGATCCGCTCATCTCCGATTTTGAATATGACAGTTTGTATAAACAACTGGAAGCACTTGAAAATGAAAATCCTGACCTGGTTGTTGCAGACTCTCCAACTCAACGTGTAGCCAAAGGATTAACCAAGGACTTTCCAACAGTTCAGCACCTGGTACCGATGCTTTCCCTGGACAATTCTTACGACAGCGAAGACCTCATTGATTTCGACAGGAGGGCAAGGGAACTTACCGGCCTTAATGAAATTGAATATTGTGTTGAACCAAAATTTGATGGCGCCAGCATTTCGCTGATTTACGAGGATGATCAATTAGTTCGGGGCGCAACACGGGGTGACGGGGTGCAGGGCGACGACATCACGCCAAACATCAAACAAATCAGGAGCATTCCACTCTCAGCCAAATTTTCCGATTATGGTTTGCAAACCGTTGAAATACGCGGAGAAGTTTTGATCAATAAGGAGAACTTTAAAAAATTCAATGAAGGTCTAACCGAACAAGGTTTGGCTCCATTGGCAAATCCACGTAATGCGTCAGCGGGAACGCTTCGCATCAAAGACCCGCTTGAGGTAAGAAGAAGAAAACTCGAAGCATTCGTTTACCACATCAGCTATTACACTTTGAAGCGTGGCGGAAACGATCTGCAATATCATTCCAAAACATTAGAGATGCTTTGGGATCTTGGTTTCAGGAGTCCACAAAAAGAAAAGAAGGTTTTGAAAGGCATTCAAAAAGTGATTGACTATTGCAATGAATTTGAAGCAAGGCGTGATGATCTCCCTTACGAAATTGATGGAATGGTGATTAAGGTAAACGATTTTGAATTGCAGGATAAAATGGGGATGACCTCCCATCACCCACGCTGGGCAATGGCTTTTAAATTCAAAGCAAGACAGGCAACAAGCAAATTGATTGGTGTGGAATACCAGGTTGGACGGACAGGAAACATTGGGCCCGTTGCTAAAATAGAACCTGTGCCCATTGGCGGAGTAACAGTTAAGTCTATTTCTCTTTTTAATGAAGATGTGATTCGTGAAAAAGATATTCGTATTGGCGATACGGTTTTGGTGGAAAGAGCGGGTGATGTGATCCCCTACATCGTTAAGCCCTTAACCGAGTTGCGCAACGGTGATGAGAAGCCGATACAATTTCCAACGCATTGCCCATCTTGCGGAACGGAACTATATAAATCGCAGGACGAAGCCGCATGGCGTTGCATTAATATCAATTGCCCTGCACAAGTATTGGAACGGTTGATTCACTTTGCATCGAAAGATGCAATGGACATTCGTGGATTGGGAGAGGCCATCATTGAGAAATTTTATACGCTCGGTTTGCTCACATCCATTCCTCAAATCTATCAACTTGATTATGAAGCCATCAGCCAATTAGAAGGCTTTGGGAAAAAATCTATCGAAAATCTGGGCGGTGCCATTGAAAATTCAAAAAAGCAGCCACTGCATCGCTTGATCTACGCTTTGGGCATTCGTTATGTAGGTGAAACCATGGCAAAAACCCTTGCCCATGCTGTTGATCATCTTCTCGACCTCAAAAATTTTGATGAAGAAGCGCTACAAAATTTAGAAGATGTTGGTCCAAAAGTAGCAGGTAGTGTTGTTCAGTTCTTCTCCAACCATGAAAATATTGAACTCATCAAAGCTCTTGAAACCCTGGGCCTTCAATTAAAAAATGAAAAGAAAGATTTTGATCATGGAGGTAACCTTTCCGGACAAACGTTTTTATTTACCGGAACTCTGGCAAAGCTCAAACGCGGTGATGCAGAAGAGATGGTGGAGGAAAACGGAGGCAAAATTCTATCAGGTGTAAGCAGCAAGCTTAACTATCTAGTGGTTGGTGAAGACGCCGGAAGCAAGCTGGAAAAAGCAAAAAAGATCAGCACTATAAAAATTATTTCAGAAGATCAATTCTTAAAAATGTTGAATAAACATTAAGCGGGCATAAAATTTATAGTAATTTTCATGCGACCGTTCAATTGTCCATCTCTGTAAAAACAAAGAATCATGCTCAAAAAACTGGCTAATGAAGTATGGAAGCCTTTAAACTTTAGTGGAAGTAAAGAATTACGCAACCGTTATGCTGTGTCATCTGCAGGCAGGGTTGCAAGTTATAAAGAAGATTTAATGAAGGATGGAAAGCTGTTAAATGGTTCTCTTACTACAGGCTATCGTACATTGAATCTTCATCGTCCGGGTCATAAAGGAACGCTTTACATCCATCGTGAAATTGCAAAGTTGTTTTCTAAACGACCATCAGCCAAACACAAATACGTCATTCATAAAAACCACAACAAGCTGGACAACGCTTTAAAAAACCTTGAGTGGGCAACGCTTGAAAAAATGATCCAGCATCAACAAAAAAGTCCCGCAAAAGTTGCATACAAAAAACGCCAGGCTAACCGCGAAGTTGGATTGAAGCTTACTGCCGTGCAGGTTCGCAAAATCAAGGAACAACTCAATAAACCTAACCGCAGGCTTACCATAAAACAGTTGGCAGATAAATATGGCGTAAGTGAAATGACAATGTATCGAATCAAAAGCGGAGAGAACTGGGGAAGAATTTAATTCCCTGTCTTCGTGAAAGCAAACACTTACATCACAGATACATTATCTGATTCAATTAGTTCCTTAAAGGAATTCAGCATTGTGAAACAATGTTCGATTTCACAATCTTATCTTAATGTCAGGCAGGCAACGCAGCAACTGACTAATCTGACTAATTTCATATTGTATGATAAGGGGAGCTATTGTATTTTGGTTTATTTTCTTTTGCAACCTTGTTTATGCACAGGATCCGTCATTCATTGAAGTGCAATTTATTTATGGTTCGAAACCGGTAAAAAAATTCAAGAGCACCGAAAAAAAATGGTTTGGTGGAATTTTAGGCGGCCACGTTGGAATTGAAGATGACAATGGGAAATTTTACAGCTTCGAAATTCATGGCAGAAACAAAGTTTTCAGCAGCAAATCACACAACAGCGTCTACAAAATTGAAACTGAAAATGAATTTTGGAACGCGATGAAAACAACTGAAGACAGCATAAAAAAGACAACCATTATCATTCCTGTTTCTCTACAACAAAAACAAAAGTTTGACAGCATTACTGCTGCCTACTGCAAGAATGTTCCTTATTGCTATGCGGTTTTCGGAATGCGATGTGCTTCTTCAACCTACGATATTTTAGCCCAAATAGGATTGCTGCCCAGATACTCGCATTTTAAGACCATTATGACAATTTTTTATCCAAGAAAATTACGAAAACGTCTATTGGTTAAAGCAGAGAAAAACAAATGGACGATCATTCGTAAAGACGGAACGCCAAAGAGAAAATGGGAGAAGGATGTTTGACTTAAAACTTATCATTCATTCTTAATTTCACCCCATGTTAGAGCCGCAAACACTCAAATTTCTGTCTCAACTTAAGAAGAACAATAACAAGCCATGGTTCGACGCTCATCGTGCACAATACGAAGCTGCAAAAATTGATTTTTCAAATTTCATTCAACTGGTGATTGATGCTTTGCAAAAAACTGATACAACGATCACCGGCTTAACCTCGAGGGAGTGTATGTTCCGCATCAACCGCGACGTTCGTTTTTCAAAAGACAAACGTCCTTATAAAGACAATTTTGGGGCATTTATTTGCAGAGGTGGAAAGAAATCAATTTACGCCGGTTATTATTTCCATTGTGCGCCAGGCAACAGCTTTGTTGGGGGCGGGCTATGGACGCCCGAGGCAGGTAACCTAAAAAGAGTAAGACAGGAAATTGATTATAACTGGACTGAGTTCCAGTCTGTTTTAAGTAACAAAAACTTCAAAAAAATTTTCGGAGATGTTTTCAGAAATAATGAAATCAGTTTAAGCAAAATTCCAAAAGGATACGAAAAAGACAATCCAGCGATTGAATATTTGAAACTGAAAAGCATCATTGCCGAGGCAAGGCTGGCCGATGATGAGTTAACAAAATCATCCTTGCATAAAAAAACAGTTTCGGCGTTTGAAGCATTGCAACCATTGCTCAACTTCATCAACACAAGTTTAGAGAATGATTTTTGATAATGAACTTTATATTTCTTCAATTGTTCATTACTAAAATCAAAATATGGCTAAGATTTGGTTTATTACTGGGGCATCAAGCGGCTTTGGCGCAGAACTGGCAAAAGCGGTTATTCAAAGCGGAGATAAAGTCGCAGCGACATTTCGCCAGGAAGGGCAGGCAAATTCTTTTTCTCAACAATACGGCGACAAGGGCCATGCTGTTATTTTGGATGTTAGGCAAACAGACAAAATTTCTTCTGCATTTCAACAAGCAATAGACAAATTTGGAAAGATTGATGTGTTGGTAAACAACGCTGGCTATGGAACGATTGGTGCCATCGAAGAATTTTCCCTGGAGGAAATTCGTGAGCAGATGGAAACAAATTATTTTGGAGCCGTTGCAATTACAAAAGCAATTTTGCCAATCATGCGCAATCAAGGGTCGGGCCACATTGTACAGATATCGTCGCAATCGGGGTTTAGAGCCTCGGCAGGTTTCGGTATTTACAACGCAAGCAAATTTGCGTTGGAAGGATTCAGTGAAGCTTTAGCGCAGGAAGTAGCCCCTTTCGGAATTAAAGTAACCATTGTTGAACCCGGTCCTTTCAGAACACAATTTCTTTCCACTTCACTTAAGATGGCACAGAACAAAATCGATGTTTATCAAAAAGGTCCGGTTGGACAAATGTATCAATACCAACAAAAAATGGATGGGAAGCAGGAAGGCGACCCTGTAAAAGCAGCAAAAGCAATTGTCGATTATATTCAAAGTGGAAAAGAGAATTTGCGACTGCCTTTGGGCAAGGTAACGATTCAAAGCATGAGGGCAAAACTTGCCGCTGTTGAAAAAGATATTGCTGCAAATGAAGCCATTTCACTTAGCACTATTTATCAATAAGAACAGTTTTGCAAAGCTGCAACAGTAAAAAATGTTAACGCACTATGAAATAAAAAGTGTGTGTATTAACGTTGTAGTACAAAACTGTTTCTTATGAAGAAATCTTTACGCATTTTAAGCATATTGGTTATAGTTATATTTCTTGCCGCCTGTTCACACAAAAATTATACTTCGTCTTATTTTGAACAGCAAACAGCCCATCATAAATTAATTGCTGTTTTGCCAGCAGAAATGATTTTTACAGGGGTACAACCAAAAGACTTAGGTCCCGGCGATATTGCAAAAATCGAAGAAGCGGAAAGCAAACTGTTTGAAAACTATCTTGTCAACAGCATTTTAAAATATGCAAACACTCAGAAGTATTACACCACTATTGGAGTGCAAGATATTAGCACTACACAAAAATTATTGGAAGACAGCGGCATTTCAATTCGTGATTCATGGAAAGAAGACGACAAAAAGCTTACACAAATTTTAGGCGTTGATGCTATTGTCCGTATGAGAATACAAAAGAAAAGGTACATGAGTGATCTGGCTTCAATGGGAGTTAGTTATGGACAACAGGTATTGTATCAAATTGGTAATGTCGGAAAATATGTTCCTTATGTTCCAAATAAAACCAATGACATCTATGCATCGTGTAATGTAGTTAGCAATAATCAAACACTTTGGAATGATGATTACCGGGGAACAAGCAATTATAATGTATCGTCGGAACGAGTCATCGATGAGATCACAGACAATTTCGGAAGGCATTTCCCTTACCGCAAAAGAAGATAATTTGTAAAATGACAAAGGCGGCAATGGTACCGCCTTTCATTTTACTAACCCGTTAAATTTTTATGCGGTTGCAGCCTGGACCTGCTCTTTCAAAATTCCTTTTTCAACTAAATATTCTGCTATCTGAACTGCGTTGGTTGCTGCGCCTTTTCGAAGATTATCACTAACGATCCACATATTTAACGTTCGGGGCTGTGTTTCATCACGGCGGATTCTTCCAACAAACACTTCATCTTTTTCATGAGCCCATAATGGCATCGGATAAATCTGTTTTGAAGGATCATCCTGAACAATAACACCTGGAGCTTCACTTAAAATCTGTCTTACCTCATTGAGATCGAAGTCATTTTCAAATTCAATATTTACGCTTTCACTATGGCCGCCCATAACCGGAATGCGAACAGTTGTTGCTGTTACACGAATGGAATCATCACCCATAATTTTCTTCGTTTCATTTACCATTTTCATTTCTTCCTTGGTATAACCATTGTCGAGAAACACATCGATTTGCGGCAATGCATTCAAATCGATCTGATACTTGTAAGCCATCTCGCCCACTTTGCTCTCTCTTTCATTGAACAACTGATCAACTGCTTTTTTACCAGTACCCGTTACACTTTGATAAGTTGAAACAACGACTCTTTTGATCTTATATTTTTTGTGCAATGGCTGAAGCGCAACCACCATTTGAATGGTAGAACAATTTGGATTGGCAATGATCCTGTCTTTTGCGGTTAACACATTTGCATTCACTTCAGGAACAACTAATGGCTTTGTGCTATCCATTCTCCATGCTGAAGAATTATCGATGACGGTAATTCCTGCTTCGGCAAATTTAGGAGCCCATTCTAAAGAAGTACCGCCACCGGCTGAAAACAAAGCAACCTGCGGCTTGGCAGCAATGGCATCCAGCATGCTTACAACTTTATATTTCTTTCCCTTGAATTCGATTTCCTTTCCAACAGATTTTTCAGAAGCAACGGGAATGAGTTCATTAACAGGAAAATTTCTTTCGGCAAGAACCTGCAACATTTTTGTACCTACAAGTCCGGTGGCGCCAACTACTGCAACTTTCATTTTGTTTGTTTTAAGTTTAAAATTAAAAAAGCCTTCCGGTTCGGGAAGGCTGTACTTATTTTGAACATACGAAAACGTTACACACCTTCCCTTTTGAGAAACTGTTTCTTATTACGTTTTGTATGTTTTGTTTTTTGCATTGTGGCAGCGAATGTAAAACGAAAAGCTTTTCTAACCAAATCCATTGCAATCTTTAATCCTACTTTTTACTTTCAGTTCAAATGAACTTTAAAAGACTGCTGCTTATTGTTTTAATCGGTTCTTTTTTGCTTCCCCGGCACAAACAGGCAACCATTTTGATGTTGGGATAAGGCAGATTATGGCTGGCCCTTCCCTTTAGTTCGATTACCAAATGCTGAATACCTTCATCTACACAGAAATTTTTAGTCTTCAAGGAAAGAAAAAACAATTTAAAACAAAGTCGTACTTCCCTCAGAATTCAACTAAGTGATGAACAGCATTAAGGAACGCACAAGTGTACGACGAAACTCAAGCTGAGTAGTCGCAATAGGGCGCTAAGTACAAAATATCATTTCAGACGGGTTTTATCAATTTTTTTTGGTGTGAACGTGTTACAAGTATCTTCGCAGGCTTAATAAGTTTTTATGGCGCTATTGGAAAAGCAATTAGTGGTGAAGCGATCGACAATTCCTAACTCAGGCAAAGGTTTGTTTACGAAAAAAGCAATACCAAAAGGGACACGAATAGTTGAATACAAAGGGAAAAAGACGACATGGAAGGATGTTGATCATGATAATGGCCGCAACGGATATATTTATTACATCAACCGCAATAATGTAATTGATGCACAACCCTACCCAAAAGCTTTAGCCCGTTATGCAAATGATGCAAATGGAATTGTTCGCATAAAAGGCATAACCAATAATGCACAATATGTAAACGATGATATGAAAGTTTACATTGAAGCAACAAAAGATATTGCGGCCGGTGCGGAGATCTTTGTGAAATACGGAAAAGAATATTGGGATACAATTAAAACAAACCGGAAGCTGGAAGAAAAAGAACAAAAACAAAAAGCAGCAAAAAAGAAAACAAAAAAATAAATCCTTCCCTTCTATTGGTTTCCCCACCTTTTTCCAAAACAAAATTCGTTTTTCAATCTGCCCTTATTCAGCCAGTTGCACTGATGAGATAGCTATATGTTTATTGTTTGGCAAAATGTTTGGTCAAGTGTTGATGTGATACAATATCACTATTGTTTAACTCAAACCTTTGATCTATGAAAGTGAAAATTCTGAGTCTGATTGCAGCAGCTGGTTTGTTCCTCGCTTCTTGCTCCACATCTTATAAAAGCACTTCCAATGGTGCAGCTTATAATGTAAATGTTCCCGTTGCTCTTCAACACAATTTTGCGATTGCATATCCTGATGCAACAAGTATTGTTTGGAATAGCTATGATGCCAACACAGTTCCTATTGACTGGGACCTTACAGACTGGACACCGTTGACTTCAAGTGACTATGTGGTAACTTTTAATGTGGGAAACACTCCTTACTATGCATGGTATGATGCCAACGGAAACCTTTTAGGAACAACATCGACAATCAGCGATTTCAATTATTTGCCTTACAACGTAAGCACCATGTTGCATAATCAATATGCAAACTACACCATTGAAGGTGTTCAAAAAGAAATGCGTGGAACCAATTCGGCATGGGAAATTAAATTGAAGGGCACAGACGGAACAACAACAAAATTACTTGTGGATACAAATGGTAATATCCTAAAGCAAAAAACAAAATAACGTTGTTGAAAATTTAAAAAGCTCATGTAAACCATGGGCTTTTTATTTCCTATTTCACTGTTGTTGAATCAACCTCGTTCGGCCGCATCATGCTTTGCATAAGTTTAGAAACATCCTGCATATCCATTGCTTCCCAATGTTCAATTGCTTTACCATTTTTAAACCGGGTTATCTCCACTCCTTTAACATTAAAATCACCGTTCATCGTGTTTCCTTGACCGTCACCCCTGCCGCTTAAATGCATCCATTGCATTACATAGTCGTCATCAGCCATTTCTTTTATCGTTTCCGATTTCATGTCCTTTATGTGAGCATGAAGATTGTTCACCATTGCTTTTAAGCTATCAAGGCTTTTCACATCACCTAAATCCCTGTGATCAATAAAATCTTTTGAAACAAAACTATCGATCAAAGCAGTGTTGCCTGTTTCAAATGCCCTGCTAATGTTGTGGGCAGCCTGCAGGTTTTTTTGTGTTTCTGAATTTTGATTTGCTTCTGAAGAAGATTTCGGTTGGTTATTGCAGGCTGCTATGCCGAAACAAAGCACCGGAACAACAATTATTATTTTTTTCATGTTCAATGGTTTTCGTTGGCAAAATCAACAGTAAGGTAGAATTTTTTAACAGATCATGGAGTAGCTTTATAGAGCGATAAGACGGCAAAGGCGTTAATTTTTAATGAGGAAAGTACATGATGCAGAAAGTTATTTCCTATCAAATTGCAGATGCTATCGATGTAAAAGGTTTTTGCCACGTTTTTAAAGCGGAGCTTTATTACAGCGACCCTGCTGAACTTTTTTTTAAAACCGGCACGGATCAGTATGTGTATGTATTTAAATACGGTGCAGTATGTTTCCTAAATTATGATAGCAGAGCTATTGCCGAGGTAATCGAATTAATTGCACCGTTCTGCAAAAACATTTTCAACAATAAACTTACCGACGAATTTTTAGTAGAGACGGGAGCAAAGGAATTGCGTGTTGGTTTCAATAAGATTGAAGTTAAATCAACCAACGTTGATGTGATGCGTTTGGTCATGCTCAACGTTACACAATCTGTTGCATTGGATTATTACGAAGAACAAACCAATAAGCTTTTAGAAGAAACCAATTTTTACACGCAAAGATTGGAAACACAAGGAAAGCTCGGTATTTCAGGAGCAAAACTGAAAAAATATATTGGAAGAACTTTACTCTTAAGAAACCGGATTGCCGAAAACATTTACGTGTTTGATTCACCCCCTGAAACCTGGGAAGACGAAAGCCTGAACAGAATTGACACGGATCTGAAAAGAACATTTGATTTGCAGGTAAGAGTTCGTGTGATCCAGGAAGGACTGGCTATTATAAAAGACAACCTTGAATTATTCCGTGCCCTGCTACAATATCGCAACAGCAATATTCTTGAATGGATTGTGATCATTTTAATTTTGGTAGAAGTGATGGACCTGGTGATTCAAAAACTTTCTCACCATTAATTATCATAAATAAACACAGCCAACACAACAGCGACTGTCCACTTATTTTGTTCTGCGCCTTTCGCCGTCTGTACAAAACTATCCACAAGGATTTGCTGATCCCCAATCTTATAATTTTTCTTCCCTTTGCGAAATACCTTTTCGCCATCAAATGTTTTGTCCCACTGGGTAACTAAATTTTCGATCGACATTTCGATTACATCCTGCTCCACATCTTCGGGTGTTCTGCCGATGGCCTGTTCCACTTCAATGAGAAAACCATGTTGCGTTTTGTCTTTGGGCTTGGCCATTCCAATTCCGGCAGAAATAATTTGACCGGGCTCGTTTGTTTCAGTTTGAGCAATGATTGCAGAAGTGATTTGCCCAGGCCTAGGTAATCTAATTCCTTCTTCCCTGGAAATTAATTGACATGCAGGCGGAATAACACTTGCAGTTTTTGATGAAATTACAAGTGTGAACGCCTGCATCTCTCAGCGCTCCTTCAAAAGCCCTCATGTTTTTTTGATGAACTCCAATTCCTTTGGTAAAGAAAAATTTATTTTGAACTATAGCCATGCAACCAGGCTTGCAAATAATCACTGGCAAATTGCAGAGTAAAAAAAACGTGATCAAATTTTTGTTGCAACAATGTTTGACTGGGCAGGTTGAACGTTGTCGTCAGATTGTGTAACAGGTAAATAAATGAAGAAAGAGGTTCCTTTGCCCTGATCGCTTTTTACAGAAATATAACCGCTATGATTTTCTACAATTTTCTTGCAAAGAGCCAAGCCAATTCCCGTCCCGGCGTATTGATCATTTGAATGTAACCTTTGAAAAATAGAAAACACCTGCTCGGCATATTGCTGATCGAAACCAATTCCGTTATCGCTAAAAACAATTTGATGATAACTCGTTCCGTTTTTGCCGAAGCCCTGTGCCTGGTCCGGAGAAATTATTGAGCTTGTAACTGTAATTTCAGGTTGTTTTTCAGAAAACTTCATTGAGTTTGAAAAAAGATTTAGGAATAATTGATTGAGTTGCAAAGGAATTCCTTTGACAAGTGGAAGCGGATCGCATTTAATTATTGCCTTCTTCTCTTCAATCAATAATTCAAAATCAACCTGCATATTTCTCATTACTTCGTTTAAGTCCACATTGGTAAATTCATTGCTTGATTTAGAGAGACGGCTATAATTCAACACTGCTTTGATCAAATCGGTCATGCGTTTTGCCGATGACTGAATTTTTTCCAGATAACGTTTTGCTATATCCTGATGCTGCAAATTTTTAGTGCTCAATTCAGAAAAGATCTGAATTTTCCTAAGCGGTTCCTGCAAATCGTGGGAGGCAACATAAGCAAATTGCTCCAGGTCCCGGTTCGACTTTTCCAGCTCAGCATTCAATTGCTTTAATTCCTCGTTGGCACCAATGATACTTGTGATGTCGTGGGCAATTATCAAAACCCTGTCAACAACATCCTTATCATTTTTAAGTGGAATAAAAAAGTTTTGAAAAAAATGGCCGGGGATAACTGATTTGTAAACGTGATCATAAACAGTTTCTCCTTTAAAAGCCTTTTCAACATTTGCAATAAGGTTGGTTTCCTTAATTGCCGGAAATGTTTTCAATAAATTGGATCCAACCAATTCATCTTTTTTGTTTCCATAAATGTTGGCTGCTTGTTTGTTTGCAACCAGGCAATTGAAATCTTTATCAAATACTGCAATAACATCAACCGAAGAATCGATGATGGTTTGGATGAATTCGTTTTGTTCGGATAAACTGTTGTTGGCTTTTTGCAATTCCCTGGTGCGGATGACAACTTTTTGTTCAAGGTTTGCATTTAAGGCGTTGATCTCATCGTTTTGAATTTGAATCTGGGTCAGCATGTGATTAAATGCATCGGTGAGTGTACCAATTTCATCACCCGTTTTCTTTTCTGCGCGGATAGAATAATCCTTTTTATCGGAAACGATTTTTGCCTTGTCTGCCAGTTCAAGGATAGGGTCAGAAATTGAGGCCTGCAACCGTTTTGAAAGAAGATAAGCAAACACAAAGGAAAGAAGAATAAAAGCAAGAGCTATGATACCGTACAAAACGAATCGTTGATAAATGGCTTTTGTATCTGAGCGCAGAAACAAAGTTCCCAACCGTTCATCACCCTGAGTTACGGGTTCAAAACCTTCAATAAATTTTCCGGTAAACCGGTAACCATATTTTCCAATAGAAGAGGGCACATTTTCTGGTGAAACTGATAAAGGATAAGAAGCAAACAACTTCCCATCTTTATCGAAAAGTAAGGCAACAACGATATGCTTTTGCAGTTTTAGAGCTTGCAAAATTTCATCTGCATCTTCTTTGCTGTCAAAAGCAAGTGCGGCAGTTGAATTTGATGCAGTGACTTGTCCCAGCGTTTGAAGCTCCCGTTTTGTAATGTCACGATAAGTGATGTATTCATAAAATAAAAAGGCAGTACACGTCAAAACCAGCACGGTTCCGCAAACGAGCATGATCACCCGCATCAATTTTCTTTGTATAGGTGTACTTTTCCTATTCATTATTATTCAATAACATCGGCAAGCCTTAAAAGTTTAGAACTAATGTTGAGGCTGGCTGCTTTTGCTGCTTTCAAATTGATCTGCAGTTTTATTTTATTGTTCTCTATAAAGAAACGAATCATTCCGCCGTCGGCAGCAAAATCATTTTGATCGCCAACAGTCAATATACTTCGATTTTGCAGATTTTTTATGGCAGAGTATGACTTGCTTGTAAATAAAATATTGCAGTTTCTAATGTCATCTGCATCATTGTATCTCTGAACAACAATTGGATGTGAATCTACTTTTTCTCCTTCAATAACCTTGTCGATATAAAAGCCAAACGGATCATTTCCTAAAATTCCAATCACGAACGGCGATGTTGGAGAACTAAAACTATTTGCAGGCCAATCAACAAATTGCGCAAAGTTGAATAGAAACACAGCTTTAACCTGGTTGGCCCTGGTTTGTGAATGCGATTGTAATGAAAAACCAGTCATCACCAATAGAACAACCATATGGTAAAACCTCTTACTCAAAATCTTGCTGTAATTTTTCCATAGACGCCACGAGGAATAACAAAGGTTCCAAATTCTGTATGATTTTTTTTGGCGAGGTTCTGCCCGACTAGTGCAATCTCGATTCCTTTTAAGTTGTAAGCAAGTCTTGCATCAAAAGTAAGGTAAGCAGCAACAGCAGCTGTTGCAAACGTTTTTGCCAGAGGATCTAAATATCGGCCGACAATATCAAACTGAAAATGTGCTGGCAAATCTAAAATGGATTGAAGCATTACCTGGTTGCGCACATCATTTCCCAAATAGCTTGGATTAAAATTATGCCCAGGCTTTGCATGAATGTCTTTTTTGAAATAGGTGTAGGCTCCTCTCAATCTCCAATCTCTCATCACCTGGTAATTTCCAGCAAATTCCAATCCCCATGATGTGGCTTCCGATCCGTTTTGAATTTGATAGGTGAGTGTTCCAGGTTTAGGTTCTACACTGTAAACATCATTATAAATATTGTAAAAGGTGGCAACTGAAAACGACGAAACATGATTTGGCTGAAAACGATAACCAAGTTCGTAAGCCAATAATTTTTCTGAAACAAAGTCCGGGCCGCCGGCAACGCTTGGAACAGTCGGTGGTTGTGGAGTCATTGGCAAATAGTAATCTACATCAAAACGGCTTGGCGTTCTTACTGCTCTTGTAACTGCGGCCCACAAAGTTGTTTGATTTTTTATCCAGGCAATTCTTGCAGAAGGTTGGCACTCCCAACCCGTGTAAACATTATGTAACAGTTTTGTTCCTACAATCAATCGCAAACTGTCTGTAAGAAAAAATTCATCCTGGGCAAATGCTGTAAAAAGATCAAGGCGTTTAAATCTCGGAACAATTCCTGCACTTGCTGTGTTGGTGAAACTCGCATCATCTTTCACAAAGCGATAGCCTGCTCCCCAAACAAAGTTTTGTCTTTTTTTAATTGAAAAGCGGTGTTGAAAATCAACATCAGTCGTTTTCATTTTATCATAAGACTTTGTGGGCGCATCTTCACGGTAATAGCGGTCGTAATAAACCTGCAAAGTAAGGTCGGAACGGTCTGAAATGGTCCTGTTCCACTTTCCCAGGAGATGTTGTCCATTCAATGGTGAATTTGCAACAACCGTTTTTCTGATACCTCCGTAATAATCACCTTGAAAACTGATATCATCTTTCGAAGAAGCATCCCAATTGATTTTAAAACCACCATCACTCATGTTCCAGGCATCTGTGTTTTTAGCTCCGTTTGACTGCTCTGTTGCATTCCTGTCAAAATGTTGCCCGTAAATTTTGTAATAAACTTTGTCGTTCATTTTGCCACCATACCGCAAGGCAGCCATGTCCTTGACAAACGTTCCGGCAGCCACGCTTGCATACAGGCCTTGAGTTTCTTTTGATGATTTGGTAATGATATTGATAATTCCATTAACCGCATTTGGTCCCCACAATGTTCCCCCCGGTCCGCTTACTACTTCAATGCGGTCAATATCTTCCAGCAAAACATTTTGCTGCTCCCACAAAACGCCGCCGTATAAAGGAGTATAAATCGTGCGGCCATCAACCATCACTAATAATTTGTTTGCAAAAACATTATTGAAACCACGAGCCCCAACCAGCCAAACGCTTGAAGAAAGCTGGTTAACTTGCAAATTGGCAGCCAGCCGTAAAGCTTCTGCAACATTGGTGGCCCCGCTTCTGCGGATGTCCTCTCCGGTAATAACCTGGATGGCAGATGCAGCCTCAGTAAGCTTTTCAGGTGTTCGTGAAACCAGCGACACTTCTACATTCATCAGTTCTTCTACCGAGAGTTTCTTTAATTCTTTCGGGGATAAATCCTGGCCGTAGCCGTTGTAGAAACAAAAAAGAAAGAATAGGAAAAGCAGCAGAAGCAACTTTTTCATTTGGTTGTAGGTTAAATGGTAAAGGATGCAAGGCTTTTCAAAAGTAAGGTATTTTTCTCCCCCGGATTACCGGCAAAACAGCGATCAAAAACGTCATCGGTTTGAGAGGTAAAAAGAATATTTGCAGGTTATTGACCTATATGGAAAACTCTTTTGGGAGTATTAAATAGATAATATTAATTTAGTCAGCAGTAAAGAACGTTCTTACTAATCCTTAAATTCTAATTTTTATGGCAAAAGCTTCAAAGAAAGCCGCAAAAAAAACAACAAAAAAAGCCGCAAAGAAGGCTCCTGCAAAAGCAGCTAAGAAAGCAACAAAAAAAGCCGCTCCTAAAAAAGTGGCCCCAAAAAAAGCAGCTAAGAAAGCAGCTCCTAAAAAGAAATCAGCACGTAAACCTAATGCAGCTTTTATGGCTCCATTAACTCCGGATGCAACATTGGGTGAAGTAGTAGGTTCTAAACCGGTTCCACGTACTGAGATTGTAAAGAAAGTGTGGGATTACATTAAGAAAAATGGTTTGCAGGACAAAAACAACAGAAGAATGATCAATGCCGATGCAAAGACAAAACCTTTGTTTGGTAAAGATCAAATCTCAATGTTCGAGTTGGCTAAAATCGTGAACAAACACGTAAAATAAGCCAGCGATTTTTGTTGATCAATATTCAGAAGCCATCAGTTTATCTGATGGCTTTTTGTTTTAAGATCTTTCTTTTTCAAATACTAAAATCCATAGCAAACCCTTTACCTTTGATGTCAACCATGACCTTCGGGAAAAGAACTGAGTTTACAGATCGGTAAGTGAGAAATTAATCCAAAGCGTTTTACAATGTCGATACAACGAGAGCAACTTTTACAAAAGTTCAACGAGGAATATATCAAACTAAATGACCAGCAAAAAAAAGCTGTTGATAAAATATTCGGACCTGTAATGGTGATTGCAGGACCCGGCACTGGTAAAACACAAATCCTTAGTGTCCGCATTGGTAAAATACTTTTAGATACTGATTATTTACCTTCAAATATTCTTTGTTTGACCTACACCGACGCGGGTGTATTGGCAATGAGAAAACGTTTGCTCAACCTCATTGGACCTGATGCTTACAGTGTGCACATTCATTCATTCCACTCTTTCTGCAACATGGTCATTCAGCAGAACATGCATTTGTTTCATAAAAAAGAATTGCAACCTATTAATGAATTGGAACAGGTGCAATGTTTGATGGAATTGATTGACAGTTTCGACAACAACCATCCGTTAAAGCGGTATAAAACCGATGCCTATTTCGAAGCAACTTATTTGAAAGAGTTGTTCAGCAATATGAAACGCGAAGGATGGACAACAGAATTTTTGCTGAAGAAGATTAACGATTATGTCGAAGAAATTATTCCTGATACATTTTATAATAAGGTCAAAGCGAAAAAAGGAATTATCGAATTAACGCAGGAAGGAAAAAAAGAGCAGGAAAAGATGACCCGCCTCAAAGCCGCTGTGGAAGCGTTTCCTGCCTACCAAACGATTTTAAGGGAAAAACAACGCTACGATTTCGATGACATGATTAATTGGGTGATCAATGTCTTCGAAACGAATGCAGATGCGTTGGCAAACTACCAGGAGCAATATCAATTTATTTTGGTTGACGAATACCAGGATACAAGCGGTGCACAAAACAAATTGGTGGAATTGCTGGTGAGTTATTGGCAAGATGAAAGTCCGAACCTTTTTGTTGTAGGTGATGACGATCAGAGTATTTACCGGTTCCAGGGAGCCAACATGGAAAACATGCGGATGCTTGCAGGCAAATACAACGATTTACTAAGAGTAGTACTCACCCAGAATTACCGGAGCGTTCAACCGATTTTAGATTCAGCCCATGCGCTCATTCAAAACAACACACAAAGATTAACAAACGAATACAAGGAGCTTGAAAAAATATTAACGGCGGCCAATCCTGATCATAAGGACTTGAAAATTGCCCCTGTTATCAGAAGTGTAAGTAATGAGTTTGAAGAAAACATTTTAATTGCAGAAGAAATTCGTCAACTGATTGACGATGGTACCCAACCCGGACGAATCGCAGTGATTTACAAAGAACATCGCACCGGAGAAGAGCTGCAGAAATTTTTACAACTGCAAAACATTCCTTACTACACAAGGAAGAATATTAATTTGTTGAAAGAATCGTTCATCAAAAACATTCTTTGTTATTTGAATTACGTAATTGCAGAAACACAAATCCCTTTTAGCGGGGAACCGGTTTTATTTGAAATTCTTCATCACAAGTTTCATAAAATTCCCGCACTGAAAATTGCAACGATCAGCAATGAAGTTTATCTCAACCAGCGAAACAATAAAAAGTCAGCGCCAAAATCCATCCGTGAATATTTGAATGTGCTTGCATCCGGCAATCAACAAAAACTATTCAGCGGAGATGAAGTAACGGACAAATTAATTGCGCTTCATAAAACTTTAGAGCAGCTCATCACAGAAAGTGAGAACATGCCCATCTTAAAATGGTTTGAGTTTCTTTTCAATGAAACCAATATTATTTCCTACATCATGCAACAGCCCGACAAAGCATGGTTGATGCAATTACTAAATGGATTTTTTGATTTTGTTCAGGATGAATGCAAACGAAATCCTGATTTAAGATTGAAAGATTTGGTAAAGCAAATTGAACTGCTTGATGAAAACGGAATTTCAATTCCATTGGTTCAAACCAATGGCAATGAAAGAGGAGTGAATCTGTTGAGCTGTCACGGCAGCAAAGGTTTGGAATATCAATACGTTTTTTTCATCGGATGCCATTCTTCGCTCTGGGAAGGAAAGAGAAAATTCAGCCAGGGATATAAACTGCCACCAAACATTTTTACCAAAGAAACGCCGGAAGAAAAAGAAGAAGAATTGCGCCGCTTGTTTTTTGTTGCAGCAACAAGAGCAGAAAAATTTTTGTACATCTCTTTCCCAAAATTTAGCAACGATGGAAAGGAGCTGGAAGCGTCCCGTTTCATTGCGGAAATGGCCGGCGATAATTTGAAGTTGCAGCCCGTTTCCATTTCGGAAGAAACAAAATTGAAATATAGTATACTTCGCTATGGATTGATTCAGCAACCAGAATTGGAAAAAGCAGAGCGGGATTTTATTGAGCAATTACTGGTTGGATTCAAAATGAACGTAACGGCTTTGAACAATTATCTCGAATGCCCTTTAAAGTTTTATTACAATTCTCTTGTTCGCATTCCCGGAGCGTACAGCGAAAGTGCACAATTTGGAACCAGCATGCATGATGCGCTTAGTTTTTATTACAACAAAATGATGGAAACAGATAGAGCGTATCCCCCATTGGAAATATTGATCAGCAGGTTCCAGTGGCATATCAAAAACAACAGGCATGTTTTTACCGAGGAAAGTTTAAAACGTTTTACCGATTACGGTGTAAAATGCCTAACTGCATTCTATGATAATTTCTTTATCAACAAAGGCGATGAATTTGTAAGAACAGAAGTTCCAATGGAAGCAACATTCAATTCCATTCCCCTAAAAGGTTTTGCAGATAAAATTCAATATTGGGGAAACGAAGTTGTGATTACCGACTTTAAAACCGGAAGCCTGGAAAAATCAAACAAGCGTTATGAATTTGCCGAGGCAGAGCATCCAAAAAAGCCAGAAGGCGGGAATTATTGGCGGCAAGCTGTTTTTTACAAACTGCTTTTCGACAGGCAAAGAGATAAAAGCAAAGAATTGCGAAGCATCGAGTTTTTATTTATTGAACCAAACAGCAATGAAGAATTTGATGTAAAGAAAATAGTGATTTTACCCGAACACGAAGAAATTGTTGAAAAGCAGGTCACGGAAACATGGAACAAAATTCAGGAGCATGACTTTTACAAGGGTTGCGGCAAACCTGATTGCTACTGGTGCAATTTTGTAAAAGACCATAAGCTCTATGTTGCCATGCACGAAGCTGAAGAAGAACAACACGAACCTTTACAAATTATAGGCTAGCCCTTCAACAGTTTCAATTTGGCTTTATTCGGGGCTTTCATCCTTGTCTAATCAAAACAGCTTTGGTTCGGACTATTCGCTGCTGCCGCCTGTGGCAGCATTCGCTTCTATCCCGCGGCCATTGACGAAATGAATCCTGTTCGGCAATGCTTAAAGATTCCTGCCGATTGCAACCCTCATATTGTAAAGTGCTGAATAGAAGTGTTTCAGCACAGCAGTGAGACTCAACCGAAGCTGAATACTGGTAATGCAGACCGGTTCATAAATTTTTAATATGGTCAGCTAATAAATATTTATGCGAGAGAGATTTTTCCTCGTTCCATAAACATGTTTATTAAATAAGCATGTTCTTTGCAGTTGTTTAACGGCATTAGTTCAGAAAGGAAGTAATTTAAGAATGAAACTACCTTCTTCGTTAAGAGCATTAAACTATTATAATTTCAGGCTCTACTTTTTCGGGCAAGCCATTTCACTTATCGGCACGTGGATGCAACGCATTGCCGTTAGCTGGCTCGTGTATGATCTCACCCATTCTGCATTCATTCTTGGATTAACGGGGTTTGTCGGGCAGATCCCGATGCTGATTCTCTCACCTTATGCAGGAGCTTATGTTGACAGGCACAGTCGATACAGGACTTTACTTGCGACACAGATTGCTTCAATGATACAGGCAGGCTTGCTTGCCTTAATGGTCTTAACCGGGCATTACAATATCACTGGCATCATTGCACTCAGTTTTTTACTCGGTATCATCAACGCATTTGATATGCCTTCCCGCCAATCACTGATGATTGTTTTGGTACAAAACAGAAAGGATCTGCCCAATGCCATTGCGTTAAATTCTTCAATGGTTACTTTGGCAAGACTCATAGGACCGGCAGCAGCCGGGATTTTATTAAGCAGTTTTGGAGAAGGCGTTTGTTTCCTGTTCAACTTTCTTAGCTTCCTTGCGGTATTGGTTTCTTTGTTACTGATGAAGCTGAATATACCAGAAAGAAAAAAACATATTGAACCCATCTGGCAAAACTTACAGGAAGGATTTGTTTACATAAGGCATCATCGGGGAATCAGTTCTGCCATTGCACTTATGGCGTTGAGCAGTTTAATTGTAATGCCTTATTCGAATTTGTTTCCCGTCTATGCGCAGACTGTTTTCAAGGGAAATGTAAGCACATTTGCATGGCTCAATAGTATATCAGGATTAGGTGCATTGTTTGGCGCGGTTTATATGACAACACTAAAAAAGAATCCGAATCTTTTACGCCTCATCGTTCTTTCTTCAATGCTGTTATCAATAAGCCTGATGTTGTTTTCTTATACAAGTCATTTATCGATGGCATTATTCATCATCATGATCGGTGAAGCAGGAATGCTAACGCAGATTGCAGGAACCAACACTTATATTCAAACCAGTGTGGAAGAAAGAATGAGAGGTAGAGTTATCAGTTACTATGTGATGGCCTTCCAGGGAATTCAACCTATTGGAATTTTGCTTACAGGTTGGCTGGCGCATGTGTCATCTGCGCCGCTTACCGTTTTTTTGGAAGGAATTATGGGATTGATCGTTTCCATTCTTTTTATTCCTGCATTGAGAAGAGTGAGAAGAATGGAAGCAAAAATGGCCCCGGCCACTAAACAAATCTGAGTTTTTGTATCATGCAGAATTGTATAATTAAATGGGGAATTATTGGCTGCGGCGATGTGACAGAACTAAAAAGCGGGCCAGCATTTAATAAAGTGCCCAATTCAAAGTTAGTTGCTGTCATGCGCCGAAATGCTGATAAAGCAAAAGACTATGCACAAAGGCATAGCGTTGAAAAATGGTATAATAATGCTGAGCAATTAATTAATGATCCGGATGTCAATGCGATCTACATTGCTACTCCTCCCTTACAACACGAGCAATATGCAATCCAGGCTTTACATGCGGGAAAACCTGTCTATCTTGAAAAACCAATGGCAATTGATGCGAAGGCAGCAAGCAGAATTGCTCAAGCAGTAAAACAAACCAAAGTGAAATTGTGCGTTGCACATTACCGCCGGCAACAGCCCCTGTTTCTGACAATAAAAAACCTGCTGGATCAAAAAGAGATTGGTGATACCAGGATGATCAATCTGCAATTATTTCAACCGCACCAGTCCAAAATGATAGCACACACGGAGGTCAATTGGAGAATTGACCCTTCTGTTTCCGGTGGCGGATTGTTTTATGATTTAGCTCCGCACCAGCTTGACTTAATGCTTTATTTTTTTGGAAGACCAAAAAAATCTTCCGGCATTTCATTCAATGCTTCAGGCTTTTATAATGCCGATGATACAACAAGCGGACAAATTTTATTTGATGACAGCATTCTTTTCAACGGTAGCTGGTGTTTTACATTTCCTGAAAGAAAAGATTCCTGCCAAATTATCGGAACAAAAGGAAAACTTTACTTCAGCATTTTCGATAACAATCCTTTGATTATTGAAAGAGATGGTATTCAAACTTCAATTGAGTTTGAAAGATTGCAACACGTTCAGCAACCGATGATTCAAAAAGTTGTTGAATACTTTTTAGACCAGTCGTCTAACCCTTGCAGTGCAGATGAAGGTGTGGAAGTAATGAAATTGATTGATTCGATTGCGGCTAAATTTTAAATCATTGTTTTGTAACCTGCTCAGTAATGTTCATTCTGTAACCTGCCTGGTGAATAGTTTCTACGTGAACGTATTCCTCTGACTTCAACAGCTTGCGAAGTTTAGCAATGAATACATCCATACTTCTGCCCAAAAAATAATCATTCTTGCCCCAAACATGATTTAAAATATCTTCTCTTCTCACCACTTTGTTTGCATGGACAAAAAAGAAATGAAGCAGATCGGTTTCTTTTTGTGTAAGAATAATTTCTTCCTCGCCTTTCATCAAGCGGTTTTCTGCAGGGAAAAATTTTAAACGTCCCACAACAATTTCCGGCGGAGCAGAAGGCATGAGCAATTTATTGCGTCGAAGAAAAACATTCATGCGGCTAATCAGTTCTTTCATGCTAAAAGGCTTGGTGATGTAATCATCCGCCCCGGTTTCAAACCCTTTCAACTTATCTTCTTCCATTCCTTTTGCTGTAAGAAAAATGATGGGAACAACATCGTTGCGTTGTCTTATTTTTTTTGCAAGACTGAAGCCATCACGTCCAGGCATGTTGATGTCGAGCAAACAGATATCCGGAGTTTTCCTTTGAAACTGTTCCCATGCGATTTGTCCATCGGGACAATTGATTACTTCGTAGCCTTCTTCTTCCAGATTGTCTTTGATGATGAAGCCCATTTGCAAATCATCTTCGGCCAATAAAACTTTGATGTTTTTTTCCTGTGCCATATACTTAACTCACCGGCAAAGATATTCTGAAATCGCTGCCGACACCAGGTATGCTTTCCACATGTATTTTCCCGTGGTGTGCTTTTACAATCCGCTTAACAAAAGCAAGTCCTAACCCGAACCCCCGAACTGAAACCTGTTCTCCATTGGGCACACGATAGAATTTTTTAAAGATCTTTTCGACGTATTTTTTTTCTATTCCTTTCCCATTATCCTTTACAGACATAATGATCTCCGAACCGTTGGCCCATGTGGTGATGATGATCTTTGGTTCCTTTGCATATTTCAGTGCATTCTCAACCAAATTGGTAACTACAATTTGAATGTAACCCTTATCAGCTTCTACGTAAGGGTCGGGGGCATTGAACGAACACTCGATGGTCGCATGCTTGGCACTAATTAGTGTTTGAAGATTGTTCAATGCCTCTTCAATTACTTCATTAAGATTGATTTTATTCTTTTGAAGGTGAAGCAGATTGGTTTCTGAATAAGCATGACGTAACAAACGTTCAATTTGATCCTGCATATAACTTCCCTGGTATTGAACAATGGAAGCATATTTCGCAAGTTTATCCGGCTTGTTTACGATTGAAGGATTTGTCAAAACATCTGCTGCCAGATTGATAACAGAAACAGGCGTTTTGAATTCGTGGGTGAAATTGTTCACGAAATCTTTTTGAATTTCATTTAAAAATTGTTGCCTGTACAAATAATAAATACTGGCTCCCAACAAAATCAAAACAATTAAAAGAATCACACTCGATGTGATCCATAAATTCATTTTCGATAAGATGTATTTATTGCGATGCGGAAAATAAAGAGTAAGATGGTTATATGAATTTCCTGAAGAAGGCACTTCTATTTTTTCGTTTTTTGCAGAAGTGGCCGAAGGAAGGTAAAGAGTGAAATCGTACGATTTTTTTGCAGCATTGTAAAAACCAGCATAGCAATCGGTGAAAATGTTTTCATCTTCCAACTCGTTTTGCAGATAATATTGAATGCTGTCGATGCTCAACTGTGGTTTGGTAACCCTGACAAAAAAGGTTTGTTCGTTCGGACTTGAAATCAGTGTATTTAAGTTGTTGGTTTTTGGCGACGAATCGTTGATGTCTTCATAAAATCCCCGAACAGACTTGGCAATACCGTAATTAAATTCTTTTTGCTCTTTGTAATAAATTTTCCGGAGCCACACCAGTTGAAAGATGATGATGGCAGCAATGATGAATGTGCTTATAAAAATTGCGAGGCGAATTGTTTGCGAACGAAAGACCATGATATTACTCCAGAACTGTAAAGTTGCATTCTCTTTTTCTAAAATGTCAACTGATTAACCACGAATTAACCGGTCTATTCAGCCCGTTACGTTAATGCGCTGTTAACGCTTTGCCATATGTGCCGATACTTAGTCACTTTGTGCTACAAAATTCCACGAACTTATATATGGCCATCGAATTGAAGATGACCAAATAACTTTCCATGTGTGTTGTGTACTCGGCCCCGCAACCGCGGGGCTTTTTGAAACGAAAACAAACAATAAAGTCCTGCATTTGGCAGGACTTTATTGTTTGTTCAAAAACTTTATCCTACAAGCTCGATATCAAAATTTACAAGTTCTCTGAACTGGGCTAATCGTTTATCTATATCTTCTTTGCTGATTTCTCTTAACCGTTCTGTTCCAAACTTTTCAACACAAAAACTTGCCATTGCCGAGCCGATAATGATGGCTGTTTTCATGTTCTCAAAAGAAATGTCCTTTGTTTTTGCCAAATGACCAATGAAGCCCCCTGCGAACGTATCTCCGGCACCTGTCGGATCAAAAACGTCCTCCAATGGCAAAGCCGGTGCAAAAAATATTTGATCATTATGAAAAAGCAAAGCCCCGTGTTCTCCTTTTTTAATGATGAGATATTTAGGACCCATCGTCATTATTTTTTTTGCAGATTTCACCAGGGAATGTTCCTGGCTCAATTCTCTTGCTTCACTGTCATTTACCATTAGCACATCAACCATTGTCAACACTTCTTTTAAGTCGTCCAACGCAGTTTCCATCCAAAAATTCATTGTATCAAGCACAATCAGTTTTGGTCGCTCGTGCAATTGCTCAATCACTTTTTTTTGAAGGCTGGGCATTAAATTACCGAGCATTAAAAATTCAGCACCCTGGTAAGTTTCAGGAATAACAGGATTGAAATCGGCCAACACATTCAAATCGGTAACTAATGTGTCACGTGTGTTCATATCCAAATGATATTTACCGGACCAGAAGAATGATTTTTTATCTTTTATAATTTCCACACCTTGTGTTTGCACACCTCTTGATCCAAGATCGTCCAACACTTCTTTTGGAAAATCGTAACCAACAATAGAAACCTGTTGAACAGGCTGAACAAAATTGCTTGCGCAATAAGCAACATAAGTAGCAGACCCACCGATAATCTTATCTGTTTTACCAAATGGAGTTTCAATAGCATCAAAAGCCATTGTACCTACAACAATTAAAGACATGATTTATTTTAGTTGAGATTAGACCAATAGCGTCTCAGACGACACTTTTACGGCGTGCAAACCTAAAGGAATTTATTCGGGAAAACTAATTCCTTTAGGTTCTCAATCCATGCAGCTTTTTGCACAATTCATTCGCTTTGTTAAGTAATTAGGCAAACAAAACTTAATTTTCGTTAACGAAAACCACTGTTATGAAAAAAGCACTTCGCTATTTATTGATCATCATCGGGATCCTGGTGGTGATTGTTGGCTGCTTTGCAGCATTTATCACCATTAAGGGAATCCCCAAATACACAGCTGAAAATTTCCAATTGAAAGTAGTTTCCACGCCGGAAAGAGTTGAAAGAGGAAGGGAACTTTCAGCTATGCTGTGCAATGACTGTCATATGAATTCAAACACCGGTAAACTGACAGGAAGAAAAATGGAAGAGGTCCCGCAGTTTGGAGAAATCTATTCAAGAAATATTACCAACGATCCGGTCCATGGCATTGGAAAAATGACAGACGGGCAATTGTATTATTTGCTAAGAACGGGGGTAAGACCCGACGGAAGATTTTTGCCCTTGATGGCAAAGCTTCAAAAAATGTCGGATGAAGATCTGCAATCTGTGATTGCATTTTTGCGTTCGGACAACCAATGGGTGCAGGCAGATCCTTCACAAAATATTGATTCGAAATATTCTTTCCTGTCAAAGTTTTTGACGAATATGAAGATCATTAAACCGATGCCGTTTTACAAATCTGTTCCCCAACCCGATACAACCAATGCGGTAAAATGGGGACAGTATGTTTCTCTATACAGAGTTGAATGCTACACTTGTCATTCAAGAGATTTTCAAACAGATGATTTTATCAACCCGGAAAAATCAGAAGGATTTTTTGGCGGAGGAAATAAGTTTGAAATGCCTGGTGGCAGCAAAATTTATTCGATGAACCTGACGATGGATGAAGAAACAGGCATTGGAAGATGGACAGAAGATCAATTTGTAAAAGCAGTAAAAACAGGAATTGTCCCCAACGGCCAACCGGCATTGCGTCCACCAATGAAACCTTATGTTTATTTAAGCGATGGTGAAGCAAAAGCCATTTATGCATACCTGAAAACCTTGCCAAAGATCAAGAATCAAGTAGAACGAAACTTCTAAATGAAAAAGCCCCGAATCATCGGGGCTTTTTCATTTATTTCTTTGCTGCCTATTGCCAGCCTATAGAGACATATCCCGTGTTCACATACTTGTCATTCCCGTCATATACTACGAACTTATAATCCCCGGCATCGTCAAACGTCCATTTAAAATAAGTAAAGTAATAATTGCCGTTGATCGTGTAGGTTTTCTCGTCCTGCTGTTCATAAGTGCCGCCAACAGATTTATACACATATAACTTCAATGAAGTGATATTAAAGTTGGTTGGGTAATTATCAACAATGGCATACACGTAACCACCCCCTCTTGGAATGGTAAAGGTCTTTACATCTTTTGCCACGCCATATGATGGAACTTCAGTGGAAAAATAGACCCTTGATTTTGCATAGGGATCGCTGGAAGAAGAAGTACTGCTTGATGAACTCGAGCTGTTCATGTTGATTACAACGCTTCCGCTGCCCACAAAATCCCCGTTGCCGGTGTAAATATCAAAAGTGTAAGTGCCTGCCGAGTAAAAACTGTATTTTATGTAGGTATAATAATACCCCGTGTTGATGTCGTATGTCTTATCGTCGAAACTAACCAGTTGCAAACTGCTGTTAGTTTTATAAACTTTCACTCTCAACTGGCTCGATGTAAAATTGGTTGGATAATTATCAACAACCACATACAGAAAACTGCCGCTGGCATCAATTGTAAATTCCTTTCCTTCTTTTGCAACGCCGCTAACAGGCACTTCGTTTGAAAAATAAACACGGGCCCTGAAGTTATTTTGAAGATAATGAGAAGCTGTTGGTCGACTATGATTAATTGTGCCGGCAAATGACAAATAAAAAGAAAAAAACGTCAAAGCCAAAATAGAGATACTGCGTTTCATGACTGTTTGTTTTGGTTGTATTATAAAGTTCATATTTTTTTAAAGAAACTTAAAAAAATACATGATAATTATTTTTAGAGATCCCGGCGGTTTTACATAGGTATTATCACAATTATTTCATTTGCCAGGCACTATCTTTGACGCTTTCGATTGCTATGATTCATTTCCATCCGCTCAGAGTTAAAAAGGTAGAAACAGAAACTGAAGATTGCGTTTCCATTGAGTTTGAAGTGCCGGAACATCTAAAAGAAATTTTCCAATTCAAGCAAGGACAAAATTTGACAATTAAAAAAATATTTAATGGTGAAGAAATTCGCCGCAATTATTCAATTTGCACAAGTCCTCTTGATAATAAACTGAAGGTTGCAGTAAAAAAAGTTGAAGGTGGTTTATTTTCTGTTTATTCAAATGAACAATTAAAAGCTGGTGATTTTTTGGATGTGCTCCCGCCAACAGGAAAGTTTTATACCGAGCTTGACCCATCTCAAAAGAAGAATTATTTGGCCTTTGCCGCGGGCAGCGGCATCACCCCGGTGATTTCAATCATTAAAACAACACTGCTGACAGAACCAAAAAGCCAGTTCACTTTAGTGTATGGAAACCGAACAAAAAACTCCATCATTTTTAAAGAAGAACTCGAGGCGTTGAAAGATAAATTCATCGACCGCTTTCGCATCTATCATATTTTGAGCCGGGAAAAAACAGATGCAGAAATTAATTATGGCCGGATTGATGTTGATAAGCTCGAGCTGTTCTCAAACAAAATAATTGATCTTAAAAATACTGATGAATTTTTTGTTTGCGGACCTGAAGAAATGATCTTTTGCATTAAAGGATATTTGGAGGGAAGAGGCCTCGCAAGTGATAAAATCCACTTTGAACTGTTTACAGTGCCCGGACAAGAACACTTAAAAGTCCGCACTCCGAAATCAAAACAAACCGATGAAGGGCCAAAAGCAAAAGTGAGTGTGAAGTTGGATGGAATTGTATTCAACTTTGATTTGGATTATGAAGGTGAAAGTGTTTTGGATGCAGCCTTGAAACAGGGCGCCGATCTGCCATACGCCTGCAAAGGTGGAGTATGCACAACGTGCAAAGCCAAATTGACAGAAGGCAAAGTGAGCATGGACGTTAACTGGGGTTTGGAACCTGATGAAGTAGCAAAGGGATTTATTCTTACCTGTCAATCGCATCCAACAACAGAAAAAATTTCAGTTGATTTTGATGCGAGGTGATATTCTGTTAAAACCTTCAGTACAGCATACTTGTTTAGTAAATTTGTAAACAACGATTGCGCTATGGAACAAGAAAAAATATTCCAGGAAAAAGTTGATAACGAAATCCGCATTGAGCCGAAAGATTGGATGCCTGAAAAATATCGGCAAACATTGATCAGGCAAATCTCACAACACGCGCACAGCGAGATAGTCGGCATGTTGCCGGAAGGCAATTGGATCAGCAGGGCACCTTCATTAAAACGCAAGCAAATTTTAATTGCAAAAGTTCAGGACGAAGCGGGACATGGCTTGTATTTATACAGTGCTGCAGAAACGCTTGGTATCAGCCGCGATGAAATGATTGAACAATTGCATAGTGGCAAAGCAAAATATTCTTCCATTTTTAATTATCCGACACTCACATGGGCCGATATGGGTGCTATTGGCTGGTTGGTCGATGGTGCAGCAATCATGAACCAGGTTCCACTTTGCAGAACCTCTTACGGCCCATATAGCCGTGCAATGATCCGGGTTTGCAAAGAAGAAAGTTTTCATCAACGGCAGGGCTTTGAAGCCTTACTTGTTTTAAGCAAAGGGTCACAGGAACAAAGAGCTATGGTGCAGGATGCCATCGATCGTTGGTGGTGGCCAAGCATTATGATGTTTGGTCCGCATGACAGTGAAAGTCAACACAGCGAGCAAAGCATGAAGTGGAAAATAAAACGATTCAGCAATGATGAATTGCGTCAACGATTTGTTGATATGTGTGCTGAGCAGGTAAAATTATTGGGCATGACACTTCCCGATGCTGATTTAAAATGGAATGAACAACGCAAGCACTATGATTTTGGAAAAATTGATTGGGAGGAATTCTGGAATGTGGTCAGTGGCAATGGCCCCTGTAATAAACAACGACTGGATGCAAGAAGAAAATCATGGGAAGAAGGTGCCTGGGTAAGAGAAGCTGCGAAGGCTCATGCAAACAAAAGAAAATTAAAACACGTTCAAGCAGCCTGATGAAAAAAATTTTATTGATTGCCTCTGCCGTCATTGTTTTTGGTTGCAGCCAAAACGATAACACAAAAAACAAGAACAAAGTTTATCTAACGAAGGACAAATTAAATGTTGCAAGGCTTACAGATACATTAGTGATTAATGAAAATACCTGCAGAGGTTGCGCATACGAATATTCGACGCATTTTGATATTAATGATAGTATGAAAATTGTGAAGCTGGATAAAATCGTAACAACCGATAACAATCGCTCCGATGTTGTTGGCGGCACAATAGAAAAAAATTTGTTTTTAGTTCCTGTAAAAACAGGTAGCGCAAAAATTAAGTTGTATAAATATTACGATCAAAAACCAACAGCGAACGATTCGGCACACTACACTGTTTATTCAATCGAAATCAAAAACTGAATTCATTATGAATATGCAATTCTTCAAAAAATATTTCTACGGTGATTATGGTGATAAAGAAATTACGGGAGATGCAAGCAGTACCAACACTTCACAGTCCGAATGGCCTTTGTGGGAAGTTTTTATCCGCAGCAAGCAGGGCTTGGATCACAAGCACGTTGGTTCTCTTCATGCAGCCGATGCGCAGATGGCAATTGAAAATGCAAGAGATGTCTATACCAGAAGACAGGAAGGTGTAAGCATTTGGGTTGTTGAAAGCAGGCATATTCATGCATCCAATCCTGATGAAGCGGAAAGTTTTTATGAGCCGGCAAACGATAAAGTGTATCGCCATCCAACATTTTATGATTTGCCCGATGAAGTAAAACATATGTAAGCTATGAACGCAAATCTTTTCATCTATACTCTTCATCTTGCAGACAATGCCCTAATGCTTGCACAGCGAAACGCTGAATGGACAGGACATGGACCAGTGTTGGAACAAGACATTGCCATCACAAACATTTCTCTTGATTTGCTGGGACAGGCAAGAAACCTTTACCAGTATGCTGGTTCGCTTTATAATAATTTCACAGAAGACGAAAAGAGCCAAGTTGATAAATACATTCCAAAGCTTTGGAAACAATACAACAGGGAATTACAGGAAGATGATTTGGCTTTTCTGAGAAACGAAAACCAGTATCTGAATCTTCTCATCACAGAATTGCCACGGGTTGACTGGGCACAAACAGTACTGCGACAATTTTTCTTTAGTGCATTTCAATTTTACTTATATCCCCGGTTGCAGAACACAAACAATCAACAACTCTCAGCCATCGCAGAAAAATCGATTAAAGAAGTTGCCTATCACCTAAAGTGGAGCGCAGAATGGGTAATTCGTTTAGGTGATGGAACTGAGGAAAGTAATGAAAGAATTAAGAATGCCTTAACCGACCAATGGGTTTTTACAGGTGAGATGTTCGTGCCTGCGCAATTCGATTTGATTGATGTTTCATTACTGAAAGAAGATTGGGATAAAAAAATTGAATCTGTTTTTGCAGAAGCAACGCTCCGTATTCCAAAGCAAACGTGGATGCAAAGTGGGGGCAAACAAGGAAAACATACAGAGCATCTCGGTTATCTTCTTGCCGAAATGCAATACATGCAGAGAACTTATCCGAATTCAGTATGGTAACGACGGAGCAGGAAATATTGGAAATTTTAAAAGACGTCAAAGACCCTGAGGTGCCTGTTCTTTCTGTTCTTGATTTGGGAATCATTCGTTCGGTGAATATTGAAGATGATAAGATCAATATTGTTATTACACCAACGTATTCCGGCTGTCCCGCCATGGATGTCATTGCAATGGACATAAGATTAAAATTGATAGAAAAAGGTTACCGGGATGTTTTTATTGAGCATCAACTGTCGCCTGCGTGGACAACCGATTGGATGAGTGAAGAAGGCAAACGAAAACTAAAAGCTTTTGGCATTGCGCCGCCGAATCCAAAACAACAGTTTTGTTCTTCGGAAATGTTTCGGCAGGAAGCAGTTCAATGTCCGCATTGCAATTCCTATCATTCAGAATTGATCAGCCAATTTGGTTCAACGGCATGCAAAGCAATGTATCGCTGTCTCGACTGCAAAGAAGCTTTCGATTATTTTAAATGTCATTAATTAATTTCACGGTTTATAACTGATAACATGCAAATCACAGCAATCATATTTGACCTGGGCGGAGTTTTAGTTGACTGGAATCCTTCTTATGTTTTTGACAAGATGTTTGATGATGAAGAAAAGAAAAAACATTTTTTTGAGAACATTTGCACACCTGACTGGAATGAAAAACAAGACGCCGGTCGTTCTCTAAAAGAAGCAACCGAAGAACTGGTTGAAAAACATCCTGAATGGAAACAATACATTGAAGCTTATTATGGAAGATGGAAAGAAATGCTGGGCGGTCCCATTCATGAAACAGTTGAAATTTTCAAACAGCTAAAACAAAGCGGCAGATACAAGATCTATGCATTGACAAACTGGAGTGCTGAGACCTTTCCTGTTGCCTTGGAACTGTACGAATTTTTGCATTGGTTTGACGGAAGAGTAGTAAGTGGCGAAGAAAAAATGCGAAAGCCTTTTCCTGAGTTTTATCAATTGATCTTGCGCCGCTTTGAATTAACACCGCACGAAACCTTATTCATTGATGATAACCTTCGCAATGCACAGGCTGCAAAAGAAATGGGAATACAAACGATCATTTTCCAATCTCCACACCAATTAAAAGAGGAACTTGTCCGTTCAAACATTTTGTAAAAAACTCATCAACAAAAAGCCTTGCCATTGCAAGGCTTACATTTTCTATTCCAATACAGGCCGCAACCATTTCTCGGCTTCTTCAATACTCATTGCTTTGCGTTGCGCAAAATCTTCAAGCTGATCTCTTCCTATTTTGCCCACACCAAAATAATGGCTTTGCGGGTGGCCAATATACCAACCACAAACAGACGCAGGAGGATCCATTGCTAAACTTTCTGTGAGTGTTATGCCAACATTTTCTGTTGCGTTTAGCAAATCAAAAAGCTTCCATTTCTCTGTATGATCAGGACATGCAGGATAACCTGGCGCCGGCCGAATCCCATGATATTGCTCTTTGATCAATTCTTCGTTTGTTAAGCGCTCTTCTTTTTCATAACCCCAATATTGTTTTCTTACTTGTTCGTGCAAACATTCAGCGAATGCTTCTACAAAGCGGTCAGCTAAAATCTGCACCATAATCTTGTTGTACTCATCATGTTCACTAGCAAATTTTTTAATCCAGGGCTGTGCACCTTGAATTGTAACTGCAAATGCTCCCATGTAATCCTGAATTGTATTTTCCGGGGCAATAAAATCAGCTAGAGAATAAGATGGTTGACCAAGGGCTTTTTTCATTTGCTGACGAAGCGATTCGATTGCTACACCGCCTTTTTGTGTTTGCAATGTAACAGTGTCTTTATCGTTTGAATTGGCGGGCCAAAAACCAATTACACCATTTGCTGTAAACCATTTTTCCGCAACGATTTTATCAACTAATTTTTTAGCATCGTTATACAAACGGGTGGCTTCTACTCCAAAAATTTTATCGCTCAGAACCTCAGGAAAACGTCCGGGCATTTCCCAACCAATGAAGAATGGGCCCCAGTCAATGTATCCCGAAACGGTAGCAAGATCAAAATTATTCAACACTTTTACCCCGTCGATATTTGGTTTCGTTGGCTTGTAATTTTTCCAATCGAAACGTTCTTTAATTACAAGAGCTTCCTCGTACGGAATTAATATTTTGTTTTTTTGCTTATTCAGAAATTGATTCCTCAGGCCGAGATATTCTTTTTGGGTCTGCTGAACGAATTGTTCTTTTTGTTCCTTGTTCAACAAATTACTTACAACGCTTACACTTCGGGAAGCATCCAGCACATGCACAACTCCATTATCATACTCAGGTGCAATTTTTACGGCAGTGTGCGTTCGGGAGGTAGTTGCGCCACCGATCAATAAAGGCTGTTTCATATTTCTTCTCTTCATCTCCCGTGCAATGTGAACCATTTCGTCAAGAGAAGGAGTTATCAATCCACTGACGCCAATGATATCTACATTTTCTTTTTGAGCAGTATCAAAAATCTTTTCGGCAGGTACCATCACACCCAAATCAACTATATCATAACCATTACAACCTAAAACGACTCCAACAATATTTTTCCCAATATCGTGAACGTCACCTTTTACCGTCGCCATCAATATTTTGGGCGCACCGGAGAGAGATATTTCTCCCCTTGCCGCTTTTTCTTCTTTTTCTTTTTCAATAAAAGGAGTAAGAACTGCAACAGCTTTTTTCATCACCCTGGCACTTTTTACAACCTGCGGTAAAAACATTTTACCACTTCCAAACAAATCACCGACGACATCCATTCCAGCCATCAACGGACCTTCAATTACATCAAGAGGTTTCGGGTATTTCTGTCTTGCTTCTTCAGTGTCTTGCTCGATATAATCAGTGATGCCATTTACTAACGAATGTTTCAAACGTTCCTCAACCGAAGTGTTTCGCCAGGCTTCATCTTTTACTTCTTCTTTGCCTTTTGCTTTTACCGTTTCTGCAAAATTCACCAAACGTTCTGTTGCGTCCGGCCTCCTGTTCAAGATCACATCTTCGCACAATTGTCTTAATTGCGGTTCAATTTCATCATACACTACTAATTGTCCGGCGTTCACAATGCCCATGTCCATTCCCGCCTTGATAGCATGATAAAGAAATACAGAATGAATTGCTTCGCGAACATGATCATTGCCGCGGAAAGAAAACGAAACGTTACTTACGCCACCACTGATTTTGGCCAATGGCATTCTTTGTTTTATAATGCGGGTCGCTTCAATAAAATCAACCGCATAATTATTGTGTTCTTCAATGCCGGTTGCAATAGCAAAAATGTTTGGATCGAAAATAATATCCTGTGGTTCGAAGCCAACTTCTTCGGTCAAGATCTTGTATGCTTTCTGGCAGATAGAAATTCGTCTTTCCAATGTATCAGCCTGTCCTTTTTCGTCAAAAGCCATTACTACAACAGCCGCACCATAAGCCTGGCAGATGAAAGCCTGTTCAATGAATTTATCAATTCCTTCTTTCATTGAAATCGAATTGACGATGCATTTACCCTGTACACATTTTAGTCCGGCTTCGATGATCTCAAACTTTGACGAATCAATCATAATGGGAATCTTGGCAATGTCCGGCTCTGCTTGTAGCAAATTCAAAAACGTTGTCATTGCTTTTACTCCATCAAGCAAAGCATCATCCATATTCACATCAAGAATCTGCGCACCATTTTCTACTTGTTGCCTGGCAACTGAAAGTGCTTCTTCATATTTGTTTTCACGAACAAGGCGTGCAAATTTTTTAGAACCTGTAACATTGGTACGTTCGCCTACGTTTACAAAATTCGATTCGGGACGAACGGTCAAAGGTTCAAGTCCGGAAAGACGTAAGTAGGGTTTAATTATAGTTTGTTCGCTCATGATTTCTTATGCAGTTATTTCTTCTGTTTCTTTAGCAGCCGATTTTTGAACTTTCGGCAACTCTCTGGGTTTGATATTTTTTACATGCTCCGCAATGTGACGAATATGATCGGGCGTTGTGCCGCAGCATCCGCCAACGATATTTACAAAGCCTTCTTTGGCCCACTCTTCAATATAATGACCTGTATCTTCCGGATGTTCATCATACTCTCCCATTGCGTTTGGCAAACCTGCGTTCGGATATGCCGATGTATAACACTCAGCGATATGGCTCAATTCTTCAATGTGCGGACGCATTTCTTTTGCACCCAGAGCACAATTCAATCCAACACTTAAAGGTTTTGCATGACGAACAGAGTTATAAAATGCTTCGAGTGTTTGGCCGCTTAATGTTCTTCCGCTAGCGTCCGTGATTGTTCCACTGATCATGATCGGCAGCTCTTTTTGCTTTGTATCGCGGAAATATTTTTTGATAGCGAAGATGGCTGCTTTTGCATTCAGGGTATCAAAAATGGTTTCAATCAATAACAAATCAACACCGCCTTCCGCTAAACCTTTTACCTGCTCATAATAAGCTGCAACTGCTTCATCAAAGGTCAATGCCCTGTAACCAGGATTATTTACATCAGGGGAAAGGGAAAGCGTTTTATTCATTGGGCCGATTGCGCCTGCAACAAATTTTTGTTCGCCAGAACCGACCAAAGCACAAGCTTCCTTTGCAATTTTTGCAGCAGCAAAATTGATTTCGTATGCCAAATTTTCCATGTGATAATCAGCCAGTGAAACTCTTTGCGCATTGAAAGTGTTCGTTTCAATGATATCAGCACCTGCTTCAAGGTAATGACCATGAATTTCACGAATGATATGCGGCTGGGTTAAGCACAATAAGTCGTTGTTGCCTTTTACGTCGGACGGCCAGTCCTTAAAACGTTCGCCGCGGTAATCAGCCTCGGATAATTTATATCGCTGAATCATAGTGCCCATAGCACCATCGATGATCAAGATCCGATGGTTCAATAACTCTTTGATGTCTGTCATAAAAAAATTTTGAGCGGCGAATGTGCTGAATAGTGTTCTGAGCGTACAGGTGAGTGAACCAACAAAAGCTTAACAGCAGCCATGTTGTCCGTTACATGATTCAACTTTACTAATAAACGAGAAAAACTTCGAGAGAGTTTCAACGTTTATTAGTTCTGTTGTGGCCGAACAATAAACAAATCCGCCAATGGCGCAAAGGTAGTATTATTGGAGACTTTTTTAACATCTGAAAATATGTTTCTGTTAAAACCGGCTTTAAGAATTTACCTGATATTCGTTTTATTTCAGCCTATTGTTTGTATTGCACAAGAAAAACAGGACGGTGTTTTAACGATTCATTATTCATCTGCACCAACAAACAGTTTTGTTCCGGATAGTGCATTGGGAGCTGCTTATGATGGCCATAGCAAAGGACAAAACGATTTGATTTTGCGGTCTGAAAATATCCAGGCAATGCAATCGTCCGAATTGAAACCGCTCAGTTATCGGCTACGAACAGAACTCGGAATTGAAGCATGGCATTGGAATCCCCAGGGAAAATGGAGCGGAAAAAATAAAGGCTATTGGACGTCGTCCTCCAAAACCAAAAATTTCATTTCTGCCTCCTATGGTTATCGTTTGCCTCGCAGAGGCAATACAGCTGATATGGCCAACAATGATGGTTATTCAAGAATAGACGATGGAGATGAAAGAACATTTTGGAAAAGCAATCCTTATCTCGATAGTTTTTTTACACATGCAAGCAACCGCCAGCATGCTCAATGGGTAGTGATTGACTTGGGAGAAGAAAAAATGGTTAATTCCATCAGCATTCACTGGGCTAAACCTTTTGCAACTCGTTTTAGTATTGAATACGGTTTGCCTGCGGTTTACCCTTATTTTATCAACACGGGATATTTCGATATTGATTTACCCGGGTTATGGAAACCGTTTCAACATCATGAATTCACAAACAGTAATGGTGGAGACGCATTGATCCGATTGGCCGATCAACCCGTTAAAGCAAGAATGATCCGGATCCGGATGACAGAAGGCCAGCCATTGAATCTAAAAAATAAAAAAATTGATGTGCGTGACAGTGTCGGATTTGCGATCAGAGAAATTTTTGTTGGCCTTGCTGATCAGAGTGCCAACATGGCTGTTGATAATGTTCATCATGCTGCAAATAATCGGCAACAAAGTAAAATCACGGTTTCGTCTACTGATCCCTGGCACAGAGCTGTTGATATTGATTCTTCAACAGAACAAGTCGGTATCGATGAATTCTTCCATTCTGGACTGAATAATCATTTCCCGGTTTTAATGTCTTCGGGCGTGTTGTATGATACGCCTGATAATTCTTTGGCTTTACTTGAGTATTTGCACAAAAAAAAATATGCTGTTGCGGGCCTGGAACTTGGAGAAGAACCCGACGGACAAGATGTAAATCCTGAAGATTATGGCGCCTTGTATAGTCGCTGGATAAAAACGTTAAGAAAAAAATTCCCCCATATTCTTATAGGAGGGCCAAGCCTGCAAACGCTTATTTTAAATCATTTGGATGAAATGATGCCGTCGAAAATATGGACGCAGCGTTTTTTAAATTATTTACAGTTACACGGAACTTTAGATGCTTTTAAATTTTTCAGCTTTGAATGGTATCCTTTTGACGAGGTATGTGATTCTTCTGCACCACAATTGCAGCAACATCCATACATGATTGAAAAAGGCATGAATGATTTGAAGGAAATTCCGCAAATGAAAAATATTCCCATTTACATCACCGAATATGGTTATTCAGCTTTTTCCGGAATTAATGATGTTGAAATCCAAAGTGCACTGATGAACGCAGATATAATTGGACAGTTTTTAAGGCTTGGGGGAAATAAAGCTTTTCTGTATGGATTGGAGCCCTCCTTTCCTGATGAAAATAATGATTGTGCAGCGGGCAATAACATGCTATTCGGAATGAACGATGAAGGAAAAATTATTTATCGGACCGCAACATATTATGGGGCAGAAATGATCAAAAAGCATTGGGCACAACCTTCTGACAAAATTTTAAAAATATACCCGGTTTCATCAAACATTAAAAATGATAATGGTGAAGAATTGATTTCGGCTTATGCTTTATTATGTCCCGACAGTACCTGGTCGGTTATGATCGTAAATAAAGATCCATTAAAAGCTTACAATGTAAATATTAATGTTAAAAAACAAAGTCAAATTATTCCATTCCATTTGCCGGCTAGTTGTTATCAATATTCTGGCAGGCAATACCAATGGTTAATAGATGGAGAGGACAGTCATCCATTGAAAAGTTTACCACCAGAACAGAAAACAATTCAGCAAGGACTGGTTGAATTACCACCTTACTCATTAACTATCATCAGGGAGAAAAATAATTAGCGACCGCTTACATAACTATCCACCGGCAACCTGTTTTGCAAACTTCTGGCAAGCGTCATTTCATCAGCATATTCCAATTCCCCCCCAAATGCAATACCTCTTGCAATGGTGGTAACCTTTGTATCGGCGGGAAGTTTTTTCTGAATGTAATAAATCGTTGTATCGCCTTGAATGGTTGGGCTCAATGCAAAAATTACTTCGGCAGTTTCTTCTTTTTGTACGCGATGAACGAGTGTTTCAATATTAAGTTGATTTGGACCAATTCCATCCAATGGAGAAATAACTCCACCCAAAACATGATAGGTCCCGCTGTATTGTTGCGTACTTTCAAGGGCAATCACATCACGAATATTTTCAACAACACAAATCATCTCCTGCTTGCGCATGCTGTTGGCACAGATCGAACAAATATCGGCGTCGGCAACATTATGACAGCGCTGGCAAAATTTAATATCGTTGCGCATGCGGCTCATCACTTCACTGAAATGCTGCACATCGTCTTTATCTTCTTTCAACAAATGAAGCACTAAACGCAAGGCTGTTTTCTTACCAATGCCCGGCAATTTAGCGAACTCATTAACCGCATTTTCAAGGAGGGAAGAAGAGAATTGCATAACGCACAAATGTACAAAAATTGAAAGCGAAAACCGGGTGCGCTGCTGTTAAAAAAAGCCCTATAAAAGAATGTCGAATTCGTTGTCCCAATTAGGTTTTACAGTGATGGTTCTTTCAATTGGACGAACCAGTTCGGGCTGCCGTTTTTCTTTTCCGAAAAATTTGCCGGGATCCCATTTACCGTTTCCATTCGTATCAAATAATATCCGCAGGTTGTATTCGCCAGGTTCAAAGAAAGGTTCATTTAAAATTCCTGATTTGACTGAAGCAGAAAAAACGACTTCACCACTTTTTACAAACTGCACCACAGGATTTTTTGTAGAGTCTATGTTTTTAAACCGCAAGGCAAGTGATCCATAATCTTCTTTCTTTTTTGTAGCAAAGGAAATTGTATCTGCCTTCAGTAATTGTCGTCCCGCCGTGTCGGCTGCGAAATCTTTTTGAAGAATAAGATGATAATTTGTTGCTTCTTTCCACTTCGCTTTGATAGCTAAAGCCTTTCTTAGACTATCGAGAGAAGATGTAAATGTCGCTGGGGTAAATGTGCTGTCTGTTGTTAATTGAATTTTTGAAGAATCAAAAGTCTTCAATGGAATGGGAAACGTCAGCACATAATCTTTAAACAAATCCTGTTGCGGTTGGGTTGGTGGAATTAATCGAAGGCGTCTATCGTTGGCTGCGATTTTTCCCGGTCCCGGAACAGGCGACGAAGCAGGCAGCGTCGTTTGTGCTACATCTTTGTAGGCATACAAGACAATTGAATCTTTTGTTCCCGCAGCTACCGGTGTATTGTAAAAAGCGAATGCATTTCCGGGCTGGTAAGTTCTGAAGGCACCCTGACCGCCGGGAACAGCATAAATAGCAAATGTATCAGGAGGTAGATTCCTAAAATTAAAAGAGCCACCCCGGTCAATTTTTGCAATGTATTCCGGTCTTGATGATACAGCCGTATCTCTCAAATCCCTGTGCAGGACAACCACCATTGTTGTATCAACACTTCCATCCTGCGCATTTACAACCCTTCCGGATATTCCAAGCGAATCCAAGAAAGCTCCTGTTGAAAAAACATAGCTAAAATTTCTCACCGGGTTGCCTTCCGTAAAATCGGTGATGGCGTTTCCGAAGTTGAGTATGTATGTAGTTTTAGGCGAAAGCGTATCCGTAAATTTTACAATAACCGTTTTGCCTTTAACCATTAAAGTTGGAGGTTTTTGAAACGTGGGAGAATAAACAACATTGGAAGAAATATCCTTTAAGTCCACGTCCTCATTAAATGCCAATGTGATTCGATCAGTTTTGAAATTAACGGTAGAATCAGGCGGTGTTGCTTTCATAAAAACCGGAGGAATAGAATCTCTTGGGCCCCCTGAAGGCGGAATAATATTGGCGCAGCCTGTAGGCACACTCATCCAAAATGCACAAACAAAAAATAAAACCAGGGCTGAAACAATAAATCTCATGCACGGCAAACTTAGAGCATTTGCTTCTCTATTTAAACTGTGCTATTGTGAAGGTGGTCAAAAAGTTTTTTGAAATGATTTCTAATTCTAAACTGAAAAAGAAATTTATGTATTTGCTTCATTACGATTAATCTTTTGTTGTGTTTACGCTGAGACTAGCCAATGTATGCAACCTTGCGCGTCCAATAATTGCAGTCAGTAATAAAGAACATTTGTTCCTGTTCAATGTTTTTTAGAGGAATTCTCAAGCTGCTTCGCTGCAAGTAAATAAATTAACGACGCAGTGCCATCCATTGTTGGTTCATTGGTGCTGTAGTCGCCATAGTCATCATGATAAACGGCAAGATCACTTTGAAATTCCGCATACTCATCCGGTTGATAAAGTGTAATACCAATGAGATTTTTGTAAATGCTTGTATAAACAGGACCATCAACCAGTCCGCCGTCAATAGGGTAATGACCTATGTGTGTAAACGCAGAATGTGGATCGGTTGGAGTGTCGGCATTTGCAGGCAGGCCGTAAACCATTGACGTTCCCCATGGATTGCACCCAAAGAGCCAATCGAAATTTGCCTGCCCTAATTGTTCAAATTCTTCGTCCCCGGTTAATTGTTTGTACCAATAACACTGAATCGCAAATGAAGTTGTAAGATTGTTGCTGCACCAGATAAATGGAACACCACGATAAAAAGCATTTTGTTTTGATTTATTCCAAACTCTTTCAATGCCTTGTTTGTAATAATCAATGATTGTATCTCTTTGCTTTCCTTTTAATTGTTTTGCTAGTTCGTAATGACCAAGATTGATAAAAGGATACCACTGGTAATGCTTTGCTGTATCTGCACCAAGCCACGGAGTAACAGGCTCTTGTTTGGCATATCCAACCGACTTGTTAATTGAATAATTGCTGCCAGCCGGGGTTTGTGCAAATAAAGCAGAAGCCAATTCCATATCATCTACCCAGTTATCTTCTGCGTAGATATATGGAGATTTTACAGAAACAGTTTGTGTAACCCCAGGTTTTCTTTCAGCGAATTGCAAAGCGGAATAGGCTTTCTTTCCTAAAAGTTCAGAATAATTCTGATGTTTACTGAACATTTTCGCTCCCAAAAAGAATGCACTTGCAAACTTTGCTGCCGTCGATGATGTTCCGGTCGTATTATTTAAAAATTTTCCTCTTTGCTGAGGCGCTCCATTTATAAAATAAACAGGTCTTTCATAACCTTTCCCATAAAAAGTATCTTCCTTTGGTATTCGCATTCCCTGGTGATCCCTGTCATCGCCAATTTGATTGAACATCCAATCATCTTTCGGATGCATTTTCAATAGCCAATCTAGTCCCCATTTCGCTTCGTCCAAAACATCAGCCAATCCATTTTTTCCACCCAGTCCGTTTGCTAATTTCTCATCTTTGAACGCTTGCGGAAAATCCCTGTACGCCATCAACAAGTGATACGTGGCGTTTGCAGACGTTGTTGAGTATTGCAAATAATCACTGGCATCGTGCCAACCGCCAACAACATCAATGTGAGTGCTGTCTTTAATTCCTGCTTTTTCTCCATACAAAACATAACCATCATGCGTGTGACAGCTATCTTTTAAAAAAGGGTTGAAGCCGCTTCGCTGTTGCCGCATGTAGCGCAAACAAAAATCTGCAGCACCATCATACACATGTTCATTGATTGAGAAAACCGGAGAACGCACTCCACCCGTTTCAATGAAATAAGAACCGGGTTTTTTAAACGAAGAAAAATTTAAACGGTAAGTCTGGGTGAAGGGACCATAACTTCCAAAGGGTTTGCCTGCCGTTGCGCTAAAAACAATTTTTTCACTCGCTGCATCTTTAATGGCGAACGAACTAATGTTTTTATTTTCCTTCGAACACCACACTGCAACCTTTACACCGCTGGGTTTATATCCCAAAAGATTGATTCGTATCCAAGAATTTTGATCTGCATTTTTTTTTGAGAAAGCAAATGAAAAAAGGAAAACGAAACTGATTGCAAAAAAAGAAAGGCATTTCATGGAGGGAATTTACAACAATGCTCAATAGCATTACTGAAACTACAAGCCGGGATACAACAGCTGCAAACAGTAGTAATGTGATTAGGTTCATAGTCAGTCTTCAACAATTCTTCGACGTGTTCAGTATAACAGTGCTCAGAGTGAAGACAAACAAATTCAAAATGCCGAAGCCAAAACTTGACTTACTTTTGGCAACCTAAATTTTTCATCATGAAATTGGTTTCCTACCTGAAAGAAGAACATGATCAATTGGCAGTTTTGGTAGATGGTTTATTGTATGATATGGAAGACTTGCATCCCGACCTTCCGAATTCCATGAGCATGTTTTTAAATTATTGGGAAGATGCCTTTCCAATGGCGCAAGGTGGTGTGATGATGATTGAAGAAGGAAAGATTTCACAAAATAAAGGCGTTCCTTTTGACAGCGTACAAATTTTAGCACCAGTTCCTTTTCCGGCTTCGTGCAGGGACGGTTATGCATTTCGCCAGCACGTGGAAGCTGCAAGAAGAAACCGTAAAGTGCCAATGATCCCGGAGTTTGATCAGTATCCTGTTTTTTATTTCACCAATCACCACAGCGTCAAAGGGCCGGGGGAAATTTTTTGCATGCCCGATCATTTTGACAAACTGGATTTTGAATTGGAAGCAGCCATTGTGATTTGCAAACAGGGAAGAAACATTAAAGCAGAAGAAGCTGATGAATACATTGGAGGTTTGATGATCATGAATGATTTTAGTGCAAGAAGATTGCAGATGCAGGAAATGCTTTTGAATTTAGGTCCTGCAAAGGGAAAAGATTTTGCAACTTCAACCGGTCCATGGTTAATTACCCTGGATGAATTGCAAAGCTTTGAAGTTGCTTGTAAAGAAGGTCATATTGGGAAGAGTTGGAACTTAAAAATGGTGTGCAGAGTAAATGGGATACAAGTGAGCGAAGGAAATTTAGCTGACATGGATTGGACCTTTGCTGAAATTATTGAAAGAGCCTCGTATGGAGTTGACCTGTATCCCGGTGATATTATCGGTAGTGGAACTGTTGGCACCGGATGCTTTTTGGAATTAAATGGAACTGGTAAATTGAACGATCCGAATTATAACGAGCAATGGTTGAAAGACGGTGATGTTGTTGACTTGGAAATTGATGAATTGGGAGTTTTATCAAATACTATTGTTGCAGAAGAAACAGATTGGAGCTTGTCTGTCTGAATCAGGATTTGATGGAATAAATAGATTAGAGCAATAGATGCAAAAGAGTCTTTGATAATGAAGACTCTTTTATTTAATGTGATTGTCTTTTAATGGCCTGATTATTTAAAATAAATACGGATTTGGACTATACCTTCACCTTATTCATGCGGTGAACATTGCCATTGCCTTTGTTGCTTACCTTACCCAGAAACGAATCTTTCACTTTCAAATCTTTTTCTGCATTTACTTCTGCGTGGCCAACGCCGGTGTTTTCAATATTCATTGTTTGTACTACGAAATCGCCTGCCTCCAATGAACCTACACCTGTATTTTTTACAACTGCATCTGTTGCTTTTCCTTTCAACTTTACATTACCCACTCCAGTGTTTTCAATACTTACTTTGCCCGCACTTAAAGCCAGGTCCACATTGCCAACACCATGATTATTTAAATTCAAATCGTCAAAAGAAAGAGATTGCTCAGACGCCACATTGCCAACCATGCTCAAGTCCAGTTCTCTTAATTTTTTGAAAGTAACATATACTTTCATTTTGCCCGTATGCTTTAAACTCTTGTTTCTCAATTTTTCCATATCGATCACAAGCTTGCTACCGTCATTGTGAACATTAAAATACTCTTGCAGATTTTCATCGGCCTCAATTTTTACGCTTTCTTTATCGCCCTGCGAAAGTTTTAATTCATAAACGCCGCTTGCTTTCAATTCATCAAAAGAAGAAACAGTGATATCACGGGTAACCGTTTTGCCATTGCCTTCAATGGTTTCATGCCTGTCTTGGGCGTTCAAAATGCCGGCGAAGAATAAACCGGTCAAAGAAGTAAGAACAAATTTTTTCATACAATAATTTTTTATTTGGTTTATAGACGAAAGTTTTCGTAAAACGAAGAAAGCTTTTAATTGTTACAGCTTTTTCAGAAAAAATTACCAATGGTGCAATGTTCGTTTGAAAGGCAAAAGGGATTATCAGCTGTTTTGTGCAAATTGCACTTATGGTTTTTGATCTTTCAGAACTTACGACAGTACAGAAGCAGTATTATTTACAGCATGTAATTGCACCCCGCCCTATTTGTTTTGCATCAACAATTGACAAGGACGGGAATGTGAACTTAAGCCCCTTTAGTTTCTTCAACATGTTTTCATCCAATCCACCGGTGGTTGTTTTCTCACCTTCAAGAAGAGTAAGAGATAACACTACAAAACATACGCTTCACAATGTGATGGAAGTTCCTGAAGTGGTGATCAACATAGTTACCTATGATATGGTTCAGCAAACATCTTTGGCAAGTTGCGAATATCCTAAAGGGGTTGATGAATTTATCAAAGCAGGATTTACAAAAGAACCTGCAACGATCGTAAAACCGCCAATGGTTAAAGAAAGCAAAGCAAAACTTGAGTGCAGGGTTCTTGAAATAAAATCTTTAGGCGATCAGGGAGGCGCCGGCAATCTTGTGATTTGCGAAGTATTGCAAATTCATATTGATGATGATTTGTTGGATGAAAATAAAAAATTTGATCAAACCAAAATGGAACATGTGGCAAGATTGGGTGGCGACTGGTACTGCCATGTTTCGAAAGAGCGTTTATTTAAAGTTGTGAAGCCAAACACTCAACTTGGAATTGGTATTGATGCCTTACCCAAGGGCATTCGCAACAGTAAAATACTTACAGGAAATCAGTTGGGGCAACTGGCAAATGTCCATGAACTACCCGCGGTGCAGCCATCGTTTGATGATGAGCATTTAAAAAATATCATTCAATACTTTTCTGTGAACCCTGATGAAATGGAAAAAGAATTACACAGTTATGCTGCACGTTTGTTGAATGAAGGAAAAATTGATGAAGCCTGGCAGGTGCTGCTCGCAGATGAAATGTGATGGGATAAAATGAAGTTTATAGCACCAGGTCCCTATGCAATTTTTCGAGCATTTCTTTTGGATCTACACAAAATCCGGGATGCACTTTCGAAGTTTGGACAATGGTGCTTCTTGTTGCGGTTAACCACCTGAATCTTGACGGGATATCCAGTTCAGCAATTGGTCCTCCATCAGCTTCGCCCTTGCAAATTTTTTTAAATGAGTTAAGATGTTCTTCTATTTCATTGCAATCAATTTCACCACACAATGCATTCAACTTTTGTTTGTCAACCGTAATAATTGTATCTAAAAACTTCAGGTCTTTGCAATAAAGCACCACTCCCACGTTAAGAAATTCTTCCCGCTCCACCTTGGGCACAACCCTTATAATGGCATACTCAAATAAGTGCTTGTCTTGCATGCTGTGCTTCTTTAATAAAATTACCGGAATGCGCAATTCTGTTCAATAAGAATTGTTTATACACGTTTCGGCTGTCTTCTGCATTTGATGTCTGTTCATTAATTAACCATTCATCCGGAACAAATGAAACAATGGAATGAATAATTTGCTTTGTCAGCAATTTTCGAAATTCATGATCAACGTTTTCCAATTCGTTTGCCCACCGCAACAGAACATGGTCTTTCACTTGCACGAACGGTTTCTCGCTTTGCTCTTTCCAGTTAGTCCAGGTGTGATGAAAATAAAGCGACGCGCCATGATCGATAAGCCAAAGTTCTTTATGCCACATCAGCATATTGGTATTGCGAACAGTTCTGTCAACATTCATTAGCAAACAATCCAGCCAAACAATTTTTGATGCGGTCAGAGCATCAACTTTATTTACGACAGGATCAAAATTGATAGCTCCCGATAAATAATGAAGAGCAAGGTTAAGTCCTGCACTGGCTTTGAGTAAATCCTGGATTTCTTCGTCGGGCTCGGTTCTTCCGAAAGCGGGGTCGACATTGGCAAAAACAATCTCAGGAACGCGAAGCTCCAGGGTTCTTGCAAGCTCGCCTCCGATCAATTCAGCAATCAAAGCCTTTACGCCCTGCCCTGCCCCCCGAAATTTAAGTACATATAAGAAACCATCATCCGCCTCTACAATGGCTGGCAATGACCCGCCTTCACGTAAAGGCGTTACATACCTTATCACATTAACTGTTCTTAATTGCAGACTATTCATGAAGGGGCTGAAATTAGTTTATTTTTCAAGAGATGAAACTGACACAACATTTAGGAGGCCTGCATACGCAGAAAAAAAATCACCGGACCCGGAACGAGTTGTGTCGCCAGAAGACCAATAGTAGCAATGAGGCCTGGTCCATAGCAATTTTCGTGGTGTAACAAGTTACATTACCCAATGCTTGTTTTCGCACCTGTTTTTTCGCCTTATTTGGTTAACGACTTGAAAAACTTGTCAAAATTTTTACTGAAAACCAACGCATTATAAAGGTGCTATCAAAATTAGTCATCCGTTTTCTTGGATTGAATAGGATCATTCACCTACTTTTGCGCTCCATTTAAAAAAGCTGGGGGATGGCCCGGCACAAATTAAAAACAATGAGTAAACTACATTTCACAACAAAACATGCCAACGCGGCTACCGTACAACGCAACTGGTACGTTGTAGATGGTACCAATCAAACCGTGGGTCGTATGTGCTCCCGTATTGCTGCAATTTTACGCGGTAAGAACAAAGCATATTACACTCCACACGTTGACACCGGCGATTTTATTATTGTAATTAACGCCGAAAAGATCAAATTCACAGGAAATAAATTAGAAGAAAAAGTGTACGACCACTTTACAGGTTATCCTGGCGGACGTAAGGAAGAAATTGCAAAAGATCTTCTTCGTCGTCGCCCTGAGGTGATTATTGAAAGAGGGGTAAAAGGCATGCTTCCTAAAAACCGCCTTGGCCGCCAGATGTACAAAAAACTATTTGTATATGCCGGCGATCAGCATCCTCACACAGCACAACAACCTAAAGAGTTGAAATTCTAAATCTCAAATTCTAAATTCCAAATAACAATAAATGGAAAAGCAAAAAAATAGTGTTGGCCGTCGTAAAGAAGCTGTAACGAGGGTTTTTATCTCCCGTGGCAACGGCAGCATCACTGTAAATGATAAAGATTACAAGGTTTACTTCCCACTGGTTTATTTACAAAACCAGGTGGAAAGACCTTTAAAAACAATTGAAGCTGCTGACAAGTTTGATGTTAAGATCAATGCTGCCGGTGGTGGAGTAAAAGGACAGGCAGAAGCGGCCATGCTCGGCATTGCCCGTGTATTGGTTGATTTGAACCCGGAGTTTCGTCCTGCATTAAAAGCAGCCGGCTTGCTGAAACGTGACCCACGTTCAGTTGAGCGTAAGAAATTCGGTAAGAAGAAAGCCCGTAGAAGCTACCAGTTCTCTAAACGTTAATCTAATCTTCAAACTTTTTATTCAAATAAAATGGAACAAAACACTTCATTGCAACAGCAACTCCTCGAAGCAGGTGTACACTTTGGTCACCTGAAGAAGAAGTGGAACCCAAAGATGTTGCCTTACATCTTCGCTGAGAAGAAAGGTATTCACATCATTGATCTTAATAAAACCGTAGAAGGCCTGCAGGAAACTGCTGCTGCCTTAAAACAAATTGCCCGTAGCGGTAAAAAGGTTTTGTTTGTTGGTACTAAAAAACAAGCAAAAGATATCGTTACCGAGTGTGCTCAACGTGTAAACATGCCTTTCGTAACTGAACGTTGGTTAGGTGGTATGCTGACCAACTTCAACACAGTTCGTAAGAGTGTGAAGAAGATGCAGAGCATCGACAAGATGTTGAACGATGGTTCTTTTGATTCAATCACTAAAAAAGAACGTTTGACGTTGACCCGCGATAAAGACAAAATGGAAAAAGTATTGGGTGGTATTGCTCAATTGGGCCGTATACCTGCCGCTTTATTCATTGTTGATATCGGTCATGAGCACATTGCACTTGCAGAAGCAAAACGCCTTGGCATCACAACTTTCGGAGTTGTTGATACCAACTGCGATCCTAATAAAGTTGATTTCTCTATTCCTGCAAACGACGATGCTACAAAGTCAATTGCTATCATCACTAATTACATTACTGCTGCTATTGCAGAAGGTTTAGCAGAGCGTCAAGCCGCTAAAGATGAAGAAGGCGAGGATGCAAACGTTGACCAGGAAAATGAAAAAAGAGCAGCACGCCTTGAAGCAGAGGCACAGGCTGAAGGCGGACGTGGTCGCGGACGTGGTCAAGGTGGCGGAGCAAATCGTGGTGGTGGAAACCGCGGTGGCGGTGGTCAAGGTGGCGGACAACGTCGCCGTACCCCGCAAGGCGGAGGTAATGCCGGTGGTCGTGGACCTGGCGGTGGAAGGAGATAATATGGCGATGGGTCAACATGCCAATATTCTTTAGATATCTTCTCTTTTAAAAATATACAGACAATGTGTTGATGTTCCATCGGCACATTGTCACATTTTCAAATTGTCAAATTGATTATTATGGCAACAGCAACAATAACAGCACAGGACATAAATAAACTTCGCCAGGCAACTGGTGCGGGTATGATGGATTGCCGCAAAGCTCTAACTGAAACAAACGGTGATTTCGAAGCAGCTATCGACTGGTTGCGCAAGCAAGGTCAAAAAGTTGCAGCAAAACGCAGCGACCGCGAAGCAAAAGAAGGTGTAGTGATCGCAAAAACTACTTCCGATAATAAAACAGGATTCATTGTTACTATTTCATGCGAAACAGATTTCGTTTCCAAGAATGCGGACTTCGTAGCGTTTGCGCAAAGCATTGCTGATGCAGCCGTATCAAACAATGTAAAATCTGTTGAAGAATTAAATGAAGTATCTGTAAATGGGTCTAAGGTTTCTGATTTGATCAATGATAAACTGGCTTCTATCGGTGAAAAAATTGGTGTGGCCCGTTTTGAAAGAATTGATGCTCCTTATGTAGCGTCTTACATTCATGGTGCTTACAGAATGGGTGTGTTGGTAGGCTTCAACAAAGATGCAGCTGATGCAGGCAAGGATGTGGCCATGCAAATTGCCGCTATGAATCCTGTAGCAGTAGACGCAGCTTCAGTTCCACAAGAAGTAATTACCCGCGAAAGAGACATCGTGATGGAACAAATGAAACAGGATCCAAAGATGGCAGGCAAGCCGGATGAAATGCTTTCTAAAATTGCTGAAGGTAAATTGAACGCCTTCTTCAAAGAAAGCACTTTGACAGCACAGGCTTATGTAAAAGATGCTTCTAAATCTGTTGGCGATTATTTGAAGAGTGTAAGTCCGGATTTGAAAGTAATCGAATTCAAGCGAGTAGCTTTAGGATAATTATTTCTTAGTAAATTTTTAATGCCGCATCAAATGATGTGGCATTTTTGTTTTTAAAAGACTGATTAAACATCAAGTTGATATTTCACTTGAACACATGCCCACGCAGCAAATGGTGATAACGGTATTAGTGCAATTGCTAAAACAGGGTGAAAGCCAAATGCAATTACAGTAAGTATCAATAAATAAACCGGATATAATATCAGCAGCAAGGAAGTCAGTACAGAATCATAATGGCCGCTGTCCTTAAATCGCTGCGCAAATATTTTGCAGCAATAAAATAATGGCCCATGTAAAATCCAGCCAACTATCGCAGGCAACACTAACAGGTAAAAGGACGTTTGCTTTTTTAGCGAGAAAATTCTTTTGATTGTTGCATTGTCGCCAGGTTCAATCTCATAAACCATTCCGAGTAATTGTTTTTCCAGCTTTTCATTGAAAAGCAAAAACTGTTTTCCTTCTGATTCCTGCTCCAAAATTTCATTGGGTTCAATCCAATCTCCAAAAAACAAATGAACTTCTTTGCCAAATTTTTTAAATGAACTGTAATTAAAAGCAGTTGGCAATACTTTGAGTGGAATGTTTTGTTTCCATGAAGTAATAGCAAGTCGTGCAGTTCCTTTTTTCAGCGGACGCAAATGCCATTCGTTTTCGCAACGGCCCTCACTAAAAATCAGAACCATCCCATTTTCCCGGAATGTTTCTCTGCAAGCATCAAACGTTGTGTAGTTGTGTTCAAGATTTTGAACGCCTTCGCTTGTTCTATACACAGGTAATAACTTTAGCCGGCGCAATAATTTGTTGACCCATTTTAATTTAAAGGCGTCTCCCCGGGCCAAGGAATATAAGGGCCGATCCAAAAGCGTTGTTAATATCATCCCGTCTAAAAAAGAATTGGGATGGTTGGACGCAAACAATAAAGGTCCTTTGCTTTTTAAAATTTCAGGTTTGTTCGTAACAATCCTTTTGCAGTAAATTTTTATAGCAAGCCGGGCATAGAGTTTTAGCAAGGAATAAAACACGAGAGGAAAAATAAGCGTAAAAAGTGAAACGTAACATTTGTTCAATAGAATTATAGAACGCAGAAGGGAGTAACACAACGGAAGGCCTGGTAGCGGCATGGCAGCTAAGTTTTAAGCCGGCTCAAACGTTTTATTTTAACAGGTTTCGCCTAAAATTCTAATTCTTAAATTCTGAATTCTAAGCTCTGGCCCTTACCTTTGCCGTCCTTTCACAAAATCACGGGTGTGGTGACCTGTGATCACTGAAACAAGCCCGGTTCTCCACGGGTGATTTAGTAAAAGTGAAAAAACTTATTTAAAATGAAACGTACATTTCAACCGCATCGCCGCCGCCGCAAAACCGTTCATGGTTTCCGTAAAAGAATGCAAACTGCAAACGGAAGAAAAGTTTTAGCCAGCCGCCGTGCCAAAGGCCGTCATAAGCTGACTATAAGCGATGAGAAGAAATTGAAATAAAGCGGCCAGCCAAGCTTCTGACAAGAAGTTAATGGGCAGCGTAACTTATTTGACAATACTAATAGCTCTCAACGGTTTTATGTTGGGAGCTTTTTTATTTAGCAACTAAATAGCTATTCGTTTCTTGCCTAACCTAATTTTGCCTAATGGCAGTGAAAAGGTTTGGATTTGGAAAGAAGGAAAAACTTAAAAGCAGGAAACAGATAGAAGAGCTGTTTTTAAATGGGAAGAATTTTGCCGCCTTTCCTTTAAGAATTACTTACCAATTTATACCGTCGGAAGAGAGTAGCTTGCAGGTAGGAGTAACAGCCGGAAAAAAATATTTTAAGAAAGCTGTTGACCGCAACCGCATTAAGCGCCTGGTTCGGGAAGCTTACCGTTTACAAAAAAATGATCTGGCTGAAATTTTGAAACAAAAAAAACTGAAAGGTTCTTTGTTTTTTGTGTACACAGATAAAACGATTTCTTCTTTCAGCACAGTCAAAGAAGCCATGAACAAAGCGTTGAAGCGTTTGGAAAAAATTGCAGAAGCAAATGAAAATCCTTCTTAAAATATTGGCCTTCCCTTTTATTGCCCTGATAAAAATTTATCAATGGGTTATCTCGCCGTGGCTTGGACCAAAATGCCGCTTTACTCCAACCTGTTCGCACTACGCTGTTGAAGCATTTAAAAAATACGGAGTGTTCAAAGGTTTTTGGTTAACCGTAAAGCGAATCAGTCGTTGCCATCCATTGGGCGGACATGGATATGACCCTGTTCCATGAATTTTGAAAAGCCATAGCAATAATGCTCAGCATTATTTAAATAAATCTTCAAACGCCCAAGGCGCAGGTTTTGGCAACTCTTTACGCGGAAGTTTCTCAGGCCGGTTGGCTGCATTGTAAACAAACCATGCAACAACCGTAGCAGCCTGCTTAAGATCGTCAATTGAAAGATGATCGTAAACATCCATATTGGTGTGATGCGTTCTTGTTTCATACTCGATTGGATCTTGTATGAATTGAAACCCTGGAATGCCCACAGCATCAAATGGCAAATGATCTGTTGCACCGGTATTTTTTGGCGTTACAGTCGTAACTCCTAAATCTTTGAGAGGCGCTATCCATTGTTGAAAAATGGTTTGCACTTTTTCGTTATTCTGAGCATAAATGCCTCTTATCTTTCCAGTGCCGTTATCCAAATTGAAATAAGAAGACACAGCAGCTTGGGCAGGTAACAATTTCATGGTAACGGGGTCGCCAAAATTTTTCCGTACATAACCCATAGAGCCATAAATACCCTGTTCTTCTCCACTCCATAAACCGATCCTAATTGTTCTTTTTGGTTTCAGGTTCAAGACTTTTATTATTCTGATTGCTTCCATCATTACTGCACTTCCTGCGCCATTGTCAGTTGCACCTGTGCCACTGTACCAGGAATCCAGATGTCCGCCAATCATCACTACTTCATTCTTTAATTGTGGATCAGTTCCCGGAATTTCTGCGATTACATTGTAAGCAGTCTCGTCTCCACCCATCTGCGTTTTTACATCCATTTCCAGTTGAACAGGAATATTTGAATCAACCAATCGCTGAATACGATAATAGTCTTCAGGCGTTGTATTAATTACGAGCAACTGAGGAAACCTTCCTTTTACGCCTGACCACCATTCGTCAGCTCTCACTGTTCCGTCTCTTGACGCACCACGGTTGAATAATAAAGCAACGGCTCCTCTCTTTTCTAACTCACTAACAGCATTTCGAAGATTGTTAATAAAAGCTTTTGCCTGGCTCATCATCTGCGGAGTAAGCATATAAGTGTCATTTAATTTTGACAGCGAATCATCAGAAAGTCGTTCGGCAAAGGCCGTAAAAGCAGATCGGAGCTCTGTGTTCTTTTGTCTTACCAAAACAACCTTACCTTTTACATCATAGTTGTATTTTTTGATGGAGTCTGCATTGAGATCCTCGATAAGAATCACGTCGCCCGACGCCAGGCCATTCGTACCCTTTGTCCACGCATTGGGATAGGCAATCATGCTTTGATAATAAGGCTTTGTGATTGCCACATAATTTTTTTCAAGCGTCCATCCCGGCCCAAATTTTCCCCATGGATCTAAATGAGCATTCGCCAAACCCCATTTTTTCAACTCTGTTACCGCCCAGGTACTTGCTTTTACATAGCCCGGGGAATTAGTAAGCCGCGGTCCGGCAACATCAATCAAATAATGAGCGATGTGTTCAATTTGTGAATGGTTCAATCCTTCTTCTTTGATTTTATTCAAAACCGAAGTATCAATGGACTCCTGCGAGAAGGCAAAGAAAGAAAATAACAAAGCGAATAAGCAGTTGGTAATACGTTTCATGTGCGTGCATTTAAAATTGCGTCGCAGAAGTTACGAAGAATCGAAAAAATAAAAAGAAGTTGCAGGAAAAGACCTACATCTTGTCAAGTTTCAAATAACCCAAATTCATTTCATCTTCGTTTGGGCTATCAGCTTTTGTTATTTGAATGCTGTATTGCTGTTTTAAATGAGAAGGCAGGATGTCTTCTATCTCATAAATATCATCAACATCAATTCCGTACTTATCATCAACGTGTGATACTGCGCCTTTGAAACCTGTATGTTTATAAAATACTGTTTGCTTCGCTTTTTGAATCGCAATTCCTTTATCTGCAGCAATAGTCAGCATCTTGTAATGAAATTCTTCAAACTCATTTTGCTTATAGCCGCCAAGGTTAATGAAGAATAATTTTTCTTTCTCAGTTGCAATATTGCTTTTGTTTGCTACGCTAATTTTATAACCATCAACTAACGTCACTTCTCGCCATCCATCAATATGAATTTTGCCATTCGCTTCCTTCCAAAAATCAATAATGTCATTCTTTACATCGCTTAAAGATCTTCCGATTCCAAAAAACAAATCGTGTTGTTCTGTATTTCTGCCGGAGGGTTTGCACCCTAACAAAACCATGTAGAGTTTCAAATTGTTCATGCAATGAAAATAAAAAACCGCTTCGGTGTGAAGCGGTTTGAAGCTTAGTTATTTACCTGCTTTATCAAAATGCTCTGCTACTTTATTCCAGTTAATCACGTTCCAGATGTTGGTTAAATATTCCGGTCTGCGGTTCTGATACTTGAGATAATAAGCATGTTCCCAAACGTCAATTCCTAAGATCGGAGTTCCTTTTACTTCAGCAACATCCATTAAAGGATTGTCCTGGTTTGGTGTCGAAGTCACTTCTAATTTTCCATCTTTCGCAATTAACCATGCCCAACCGCTTCCAAAACGTGTTGCCCCTGCAGAATTTACTTTTTCTTTCAAGGCATCGAATGATCCAAAAGCAGAATTGATTGCATCAGCTAATTTTCCCGAAGGTTGTCCGCCGGCATTTGGTCCCAAAATTTCCCAAAAGAAACTGTGGTTCCAATGTCCGCCACCGTTGTTGCGGACAGCAGGAGAAATTTTGCCTGCATTGGCAATCAATTGTTCCAAACTTTTATTTTCATTTTCTGTTCCCGCAATGGCCTTATTTAAATTGTCTACATAAGCCTGGTGGTGCTTATCGTGATGTATTTGCATGGTTTGAGCATCGATGTGTGGTTCCAATGCATTGAATGCATATGGTAATGGAGGAAGGGTAAATGCCATAACTTTTGATTTTAGATTTACGAAATACTTACAATTGTTCTAAGAAGTGCAAATTTATTAAGGAATTACCGAAGAAGACCAAAGACAGGGTTTTATTCCTTATTTTGGAAGTAATATTGTCAGCGTTTTTGTTTGAAGAATGTTTTGATCAGCTCTGCACATTCATCCTGCAGTACACCTTTGATCAATTCGGTTTTTGGATGGAAAGGTGAGTTTTGTTTTGTAATATGAAGGTATCCGTTCTTTTCATCGCTTGCTCCATAAACAATTCTTCCAACTTTGCTCCAATACAACGCGCCTGCACACATCAGGCAGGGTTCAATAGTTACATAAATTGTTGCATCAGGCAAATATTTACTTCCCAAATAATTGAATGCAGAAGTAAGTGCAATGATTTCGGCATGAGCAGTGGGATCATTTAATTTTTCCACCTGGTTATAACCTCTTGAAATGATCTTATCGTTGATAACGATGACCGCGCCAATCGGCACTTCATCTTCGTCAAAGGCATTTTTTGCTTGAACCAATGCCTGTCTCATAAAATATTCATCATCCATTTAAACGAGATTTATTTTTCTAAATAATCGGTCCTAATAATTGTCGCGAATGTTTTTTATAAATTTTTCTACTGCTTTTCTTATTGCGGCTGCCGATGAATTATGATTGTTTACCAAACAGGAAAAAATCAACAACCTGTTTTTCTTCGTGTATAAGAATCCGCTCAGTGCAACGACTCCTGATAATGTTCCTGTTTTTGCAAAAATGAAACTGCTGTCAGCAACAAAACGTCCTTCAAGTGTTCCTTCATTGCCGGTTGGTAAAATATTTTTGATTCTGTCCATGCCAAAATCATCTTTCATTTTGCTAAGAATAAAAACAAAATCCTGTGGCGTAAACAAATCATATCTGCTCAGCCCCGAACCATCAACCCATTTTGGCTTTTGAGGAAGATCTTTGAAATCTGATTTCAGTAGAGTGTCAATAACTTTTCCATCATTCATGACGCCAAGCAATTCATTACTTACCATCAGCAAGGCCTGTTCAGCAAAAAAGTTATCGCTGTTATGCATCATGGGTATTAAAAGAGAATCTGTAGGCTGAGAATGAAACTTGTTCCAAACTAAATTTTTTTCCGATACCTGCCCGGGCAATGAAATTTCTTTTTTCAAAGTATCTGACAACAGCACCAGGGCAGTCATAAATCTCCCTGTTACGAATGGCATCTCTTTGTACTTAAAATTTTGATTCGAGGGAAAAATCGTAAAAATATTATCATTAAAAGACGGCCTTTCGAAAGTTATTTTCCAGTTTATCGCATTAGGCTTTTGCATCTCTGACTGAAAGGAAGAAGGTATGGTTGCAATGGCATTCCCATTTTTAGAAATTCGAATTATGTTTCCATAAACGGGAAATTCGTTTCTTTCCGGAGCATAGCTCTCCGTAATGTCCCCAATGCTCCAGCCGGCTCCCCACCGGTTATCAGTGAAGCTTGCTTCCGCCAAAGCAAGTTTTTTATTTGAATTCTTCAAAAAGCTGATAACTCTTTGGTTTTTGAAATCAGGATGAAGCAATGTTGGATCACCAGTTCCTCTGAATAAAAGAACTGAATCCTCAACGACATATTCAATTCCAACCAAGCTATCTCCCAGATGCTTCATTGCGGCATAGCAGGTTGGTAGTTTGGTATTGCTTGCGGGAACAAAATACTTATCCGCCTGGTAGTTGTACCAATACTTTTGGCTTGCCGGCTCGTAGATGCTGATGCCTATATGCGCGGTTTTCAAAGCATCGTCACTCAAAACATTTTCTTTTGCCGACTTCGCTATTTGTTTTGATACACTGCATGATGACAACACAAGAACAACCCAAGAAATAAAAAGGTTTTGAAGTTTCATACCAGCAAATCTATGTTTAACAAGGTTAAAATTTTTTGATTCGCCATTCACGACCAAGCTTCTTACATAAATTAGCATCTCTTAAAATTTAGACATGAAGAACTTTATTAAGCTGCCTGCGCTGCTTTTGGTTTTTACCATTGCAGCTTTCATTCCTCCCGGACCGGGTAAAAAATACATCGATCCGGCAAACATGGATCTTTCGGTGAAACCCGGCGACAATTTTTATCTATATGCCAACGGCAACTGGATCAAAAACAATCCCGTTCCTGCATCAAAAACGCGTTGGGGAAGTTTTGATGAATTGCGTGAAGAAAGTTCCAAACGCATGAGAACTTTGTTGGAAGACGCTTCAAAAAATTCAAAAAAAGACCGCCTCAACCAAATGATCGGTGATTTTTATGCAAGTGGAATGGATAGCATTGCCATTGAGAAAAAAGGTTACCAACCTATTGAGGCTGACCTCAATCATGTTGACAACATCAACAACGTTCAGGATATCATAAATGAAATTGTCCGTTTGCGTTTGAGCGGATACGGTGCTGCGCTGTTTGGCGTAGGCGTTGGTCCTGACAGAAAAAATGTGGACGTTTATATTCCTCAAATTGGCCAGGGCGGAACAAGTTTGCCCGATAGGGATTATTATCTGAAGGATGATGCACGAAGCAAAAAAATCCGTGATGCTTACCTCAATCATTTACAGGCAATGTTTAAACTTGTTGGTGAAGATGCAAGCACTGCCTCTGCAAATGCGAATGCTGTAATGAGCATAGAAACTGCTTTGGCAAAAGCACAAATGAGCCGTGTTGAAATGCGTGATCCTTATAAAACCTACAACAAATTTTCTGTTTCAGGTTTAAGTGCAACCACGCCAAATATCAATTGGACAACTGTTTTGAAGGAATTAAAAATAAATGGAGCCGACAGCATTTTAGTTACCAATCCTTCTTTCCTTACTACAGAAAATAATATGCTGAATTCTGTTTCATTGAATGAATGGAAAGCTTACTTGAAATGGAATATCATTCGCAGTGCAGCACCAACATTGAGCAGCGCTTTTGTAAATGAAGATTTCAATTTTGAAAAAGTGCTCACCGGACAAAAAGAGCAAACACCCCGTTGGCAAAGAATGGCTTCGCAAATAGACAGGACATTAAGCGATTTATTGGGCCAGTTGTATGTACAAAAATATTTTCCGGCTGCTGCAAAGCAACGCATGCTTGATTTGGTAAACAATCTTCAGCTAACGTTTGAACATCGTATTACCAATGCAGCATGGATGAGTGATGAAACGAAGAAAAAAGCAATTGAAAAATTGCACGCCTTTACCAAAAAAATTGCTTACCCTGATAAATGGGAAAGTTACCAGGGAATGGTTGTAAAAAGAGATGATTATTTCGGAAATGTTCGCCGCGCAAGCCAGTGGGCTTACAACTACAATGTGAGCCGCATGGGCAAGCCTGTTGATAAAACAAGATGGGGAATGACGCCTCCGACGATCAACGCACAATACAGTCCGGTTAACAACGACATAACTTTCCCTGCAGGTATTTTGCAATCTCCGTTCTTTGATTTTGGTGCCGATGATGCAGTCAACTATGGTGGAATCGGTGCAGTGATTGGTCATGAAATGACACATGGTTTTGATGACCAGGGCAGACAATATGCTGCCAATGGAAATTTGCAGGACTGGTGGACAAAAGAAGATGCAAAGAAGTTCACTGAAAGAGCAAACCTTGTAGTGAATCAGTACAACAATTTTACGGTGTTGGATACGATTCATGTAAATGGGAAATTGACACTTGGCGAAAACCTTGCCGACCTTGGTGGATTGAATATCGCTTATGAAGCATTCACTCACACAAAGCAATTCAAAGAAGGAAAGAAGATCGATGGATTTACACCAACACAACGCTTTTTCCTTAACTGGGCCCAGGTTTGGAGAAACAATACCGTTGCTGAAACCGCAGCACAATTGATCCTGACTGATCCCCATTCTCCAGGTGAGCATCGTGCAAACGGACCCATCGTAAACATGGACGCATGGTACAATGCATTCAATGTAAGACCCGGCGATAAAATGTATGTAGCTCCTGAAAACAGAATACATATTTGGTAATTGCCTGAATCGAAAATTTGCAGATTGATCGAACTTGCAAAAAAATTTAAGTCCTGCATTTATTGCAGGACTTTTGTTTTTACGCAACGTTATATCCACGCTTAATTTTGCCAGATGATTAATGAAAACGAATTGCGGCTGGGAAATTATATTCTTCAAAAAGTAAACACCCGTATCGTTGCTGTTAAGTTCGCGCATCAACATTTTGAGCTGTTGAAAAATGGAAATACGAAAGATATTTTTCCTTTGACGTTGAAAGCGGAGATCCTGGAGAAATGTAGTTTTTCAGAAAATAAAAAATATGCATTGCTGCCCGAGGCCAGGGAATTTATCTTGGTGCTTCCCATCATTGGCAATGCGAACAACGAAATCCGTGCTTATATCAAAAACAACAAAGAATGCTTTGCAAGAGTTATGTTGAACAACTTAGCGGTTAGCAATAATTTTTATCATTTACATCAACTGCAAAACATCTACTTTTCACTTACAAATGAAGAATTGAAGGTGAGTCTGTAAGGTCCTCAAATTCTCTCCTGTGCTCTCAACCACCTTTCGGGAATTTCATTGCTGCTTGCAAGCAGGTAATCCTTGTAAGAACATGCGATGAATTGTTTATCGGGCAACTGCATCCACCATCTTCCCGTTTTCTTGCTTTGCAAAAACACGGTTTCCACTTCGGCAAATGCAGTGTGATATTCATTGAATGATTCTTTCTCATCCATCAGTGCTTCTTTCTTTCCGCGGCTTCTTCCATCCATCAAATACCAAAGCATGTGACTGATTTGCTTTGCAGTCAGGTTTTCGAAATCTTTTTCAGGACGATAACCATAAATGCCAATCGTTTGCATGTTAGGACTCATGCCTGCATATTGCATAAGCATACAAGCTTCTTCTCCGTTCAATCCATTGGGAGTTAAATTATTTGCCGGGGCGAATGCATGTGCCAGCACAGAAATATCAAAGGAAAACAAATGACAATTGCGGATTACGGGTTCCATGTCTTCGATATGCTCCTTCACATTGCCAACGCGAAAGCAATCGAAGCGAAGCTTGTCCATGGTTTCCAACATGCGTGGATGAACAAAATAGCTTTGAAAACCAATATGATTGTAATGCCTCATGTAGTTTGGCTCATTGGTCAGCATCTCCATCAAAAAATTGTCGCTACGAAATGGCGAATCAATATTTATATCGATGACCGCATCAATACCCACAGCATCCATTAATCGCTTATCATCTACAAAAGCATAATACTGGGAAAGCGTAAGATCATGGGAGCCCCCTAAGACCACAACCAGTTTTCCGTTGCTGATCAATTCATGAACGACAATTTTTAAAGCAGCATAAGTATCATTTACGGTCTTGCCAATTTTCACATTGCCTATGTCTGCAAGTTTAATATCCTGGTGCCAGTAGTATAAACCGTAAAATTCATTTCGCACGGCAGCGGCGGCACCGCTTTCATGAAGCAATGCGGCACCTCTTTGTTCACCACATCCTACCAAAACAATTTGGGCTTCATCCAAATCGGGGAATTCATCTTCGTAAACTTTAATCATCCTCCCAATTTGTCCTTCCTTGTATCCTGCATCCAAAGAAATTTCAGCGAGACTGATAGGATTTAAGAAATCTATGATTGAATCTGACATGTTGCAAGATTAATGCAATTTTTAATTGGACGAATTGCACAATTTGATTTGCTGTTTTCTTCAACTATTTCTTTAACTCATACACAGCATAACCCCAGGGCTCTATGTTGAATCCCTTATCAACATCTTCTTTGTGACCCAAAAAAACATTGTTCCATTCTTTTGCCGACGGGGGTTGTTTCCATGAAATTTGTTGAGCGTTTTTGCTGAGATTTAAAATAACCAACACTTTATTACCGTCTTTTTCTCTTTCAAAAGCATACAAAGCCGCATCATTGTTGGTTTTTAATTTTCTGAAAGAAGCATTGGCCGCCAAGGCAGAATTATTTTTGCGAAGATTTAAAAGTGTTTTGTAAAAAGGTGCCCTTTCAAATTTGCTCCATGCAATCTGGTCTTTATAAAAAAAGTGCAATGGTTCAATGAAAGGTTCTTCCTGGCTGCTGTAAATCAATGGAACACTTCTTTCAATAGTTTGCGTAAGGACAGCAAAGGGTGCATGTATTGCACCGGGCATAGTTCCATAATCAGCTTTGTTCCAGGTGTTCTCGTCGTGGTTGCTAGTGAAATACATACGCAAAGCACTGGAAGGATAAGTGCTGTCCACATTTTCTAAGACACTGTCCAAACTGTTTGCAGGGCGATCGCCGGTTGCGATTTGTTTCATCACATTAAACGCATCCCACGTGTAGGTTGCATCGAAACCCGCTTGGTGCATCCATGATGAATTGCTTTCGGCAAGCATGAAAATATTTTTCATTTTTCTCAATTCGCCAATGCATTTTGTCCAGAACTCCTTCGGAACATCAGTGGCAACATCACACCGGAAGCCATCAATGTCGCTGTTTGTTATCCAAAACTTCATAGATCCAATCATGCTGTCAACCAACTCGGGGTTGTTATAATTGAGTTTGCGAACATCGGTCCAATCGAAGGGAGAAAGTGCTTCACCTGTTTTAGGATCTCTCACATAAAAATCAGGGTGTGTTTTCAGCCATGGGTGATCGGCGCCTGTATGGTTTGGAACCCAGTCGATGATGACTTTAAAACCCATATTGTGAGCAAGCTTGACCAATTGCTTCCAGTCGTTCATATTTCCAAACTCAGGATTAATTGTGCGGTAATTGGCTACCGCGTAATAGCTTCCCAGCAAACCCTTGCGGTCCTTTTTACTGATAGGATTGATAGGCATAAACCAAAGCGTTTGCACGCCCATTGCTTTCAATCGCGGCAAATGCTTTTCAAAGGCTTTAAAGGTTCCTTCTTTTGTGTATTGACGAACGTTCACTTCATAAATATTTCCCTGCATGATCCATGCGGGATGTCCATCAATTTTTTGCGAATAAACAGTGATGGAGCAAAGAAGAAAGAAATAAAAAAAAAGCTTCCGCATATTCTGTAGTTTAAAAATAAAAGTAGCGAAAGCGTAGAAAATGAAAATTGATTTTATGCAATTACGTCTTTATTCCACATTCCTTATCCAGATGTTAATCAAATGAGGAGCAGTTTCATCGCCGCCAAAATATGGATAGAGCTGATAGCCTTCCGCTTTTGCAGTAGTTGCCATTCGCGGAAGCTGGTAACTTACACCGTTTACTAAAAAATTATAGCTACCACCAGTCACTTGTATCGAACAACTCACTTCTGCACCAATCGAAATTGTTGCGAGCTCCTTTGAGGTAACATTTCCTTGATTATAAACATAGCCAAACAAACGAAGTGCATTGTCGCTCCAACGCCATCCAAATCTTGCACTGTATTGATGATGATCGGCATCGTTATCTGAAAATCCGTAAAGTTTGTTAATGTCAAATTGATTTTCGGCCGATTGTGTTTGATAAATTGCTGTGCTGTCAAATTTTACAACAAACTTCATTTCGCTAACAGAGACGGCCTTATAACCGTTCTCATCACAATAGTTTTTCCCTTTTTGGATTGTATATTTTACAAACTGGCTGGAAGTAGTTGTAGAAGTTCCTTTGTTGATAATGGCATCCGCCATTTTATGGCAACTTGTTAAAAAAAATGCAGCAACTGCGGCAAGTAAAACGTTTTTCATGGACGATAGTGGATTTTTGCTAAAGTAATATTCCGTGTGAATTAAAAAAATTACGTGTGTTTTTTACCAATCAATTTTTTGTGAAATAAGAGATAGCTCTTACCAAAATCCTTTTCATCAATGTGCATTCTGTATTTTTGAGCGTTCAAGAAAGAGATTGTGGCTGACAGAATTCAATTACTCCCCGATAATATTGCCAACCAGATAGCTGCCGGCGAAGTTATTCAGCGACCTGCGAGCGCGGTTAAGGAATTACTGGAAAACGCAGTAGATGCAGGTGCAACAGAAGTCAAACTCATTATCAACGATGCCGGCAAATCCTTGATCCAGGTCATTGATAATGGCAGTGGCATGAGTGAAACCGATGCAAGAATGAGCTTTGAACGCCACGCCACCTCCAAAATCAAAAATATCGATGATCTCTTTCACATTCGGACCATGGGCTTTCGGGGCGAAGCACTGGCATCCATCGCCGCAGTGGCGCAGGTAGAGCTCAGAACAAGAAAAGAACAAAATGAAGTTGGCACTTATTTGTCTGTTGAGAACAGTATTGTCATCAAACAAGAACCGGTTGCCACGCCTGTGGGTACAAATCTTTGCATGAAGAATTTGTTCTTCAATGTACCTGCAAGAAGAAATTTTTTAAAGACCAATGCTGCCGAAATGCGCCACATCATTGATGAATTTATCCGTGTGGCTTTGGCTTTCCCAAAAATATTTTTTTCGCTTACCAGCAACGGCCAGCAAATTTTTCATTTGGAAAGTGGAAGTTTAAAGCAACGCATTCTTCAAATACTTGGCAACAACTACAACGCAAAACTGGTTTCCGTAAAAGAAGAAACCGACTACATGAATATTTATGGTTTCATTGGAAAACCTGAAACTGCGAAGAAGACAAGAGGTGATCAATATTTTTTTGTAAACAACCGATTTATCAAAAGCGCTTATCTCAATCATGCTTTGATGAGTGCTTACCAGGATATGATTGCTTCGGACAGCTTTCCCATGTATGTGTTGTTTATTGATTTGGACCCGACGCAAGTCGACGTAAATGTTCATCCAACAAAACAGGAAATAAAATTTGAAGACGAAAAAATTGTATATGCATTTGTGCAGGCCGCAGTGAAACATGCCTTGGCGCAATTCAGCATCACTCCAACACTGGATTTTGATCTGGACAGTTCGATTCAACAGCTCGAATCCATTCAAAAACCGTTTACTGAAGAACGAAGGCAGGAAACGGCTTCTTCTTCTATTTTCAGAACATTTACGGAAGCCAACCAGGCCCATAAAATTGAACCGGGAAGTTTTAAGCATTGGAGCGATCTAACCAATGACCAATCGGCAACGACCAACCAGCAATCAGAGTTTCAGTCGCTGGGAAGATTTCTTCTGAAACATGAAGAACAAAAAGATTTACCAAATCAAGAAGCTGTTCCAATTCAAGATCCGCGATTGACGATTGACGAAAAAAATCTTTCCCAACTATTCAATACGTATATTCTTCTTCCAACGGCACAAAGTTTTCTATTGGTTCATCAGCAATTGGCTCATGAAAGAATTATTTATGAACGACTGCAAAATGCCCTGCATGGAAAACCGGTTGCTACACAACGAAGCTTATTTCCTGTAACATTTGAACTAACGCCTGCCGATGCAATTGTTTTAAATGAACTGCTTCCCGATTTGCATCAGATGGGTTACAGCATTGAACCTTTCGGTAAAACGGCATTTGTAATCCAGGGAACTCCTGCAGATCTTGAACCGGGAAACGAAAAAATGATTTTGGAAAAAATTGTTGAGCAATACAAACATTTCAGCAGCGAACTGAAACTTTCTAAAAGAGAAACCTTGTTAAGAAGCGTTGCTTGGCAACAAGCAGTGAAGGCAGGCGTTTCCTTAACCGAAAAAGAAATGCAGAATTTAATTGCAGACCTCTTCCAATGCGCACAGCCAAATATTTCTCCAACCGGCCGACCGGCTTTTCTTGAATTTAAAAGAGACCAGGTCGAAAAAATGTTTAACCGCTGATCAAACGATTCCTTCTTTGTTCCGTTGCTCTTTTAAGAGTTTTGTTCCGAAAGAAAGCTTTTTTGCGGTGTTTGACTGCTCATCGATCACCCTCCAGAATGGTGTGATTTTATCAACAGGTTTCCCTTTTTCAAACTCTTCATACGCCGCTTCTGCTGCAATGCGAAGAAAAATTCCTGTTGTCAGCGGGCAAGTTATTTCAGCATGATATTCGGCGGCAAGATCTTTCCTAATTGTGTTCAAATCGGCTTGCTTGCCTTTTGGAATATGACGGATGTAGGCATCCACAATTTTTGCAGTGGGAATCAGCATCATTTGTCCGGCTTTTACTCCTGCAAAATCCTTATTTACTTTTTCAACAACAGGCTTTCGGTCAATGTTTAACTTTTCAGTCCATGTTTTTGTTTTGTAGGCGCACATAAAACAAGATTGGAAGGGGAAGCTAAATTTTTTTCGTAAAAATTTTTATGATGAATGTAATTTGCTTTCATGAGTATTCTCATCAGGGAAGCAACCATAGAAGATGCATGGATAATTGCTGACATCAGCCATCAAACGTTTTATGAAACATTTGCGCCGTACAATACAAAGGAAGACATGAATAAATTCCTCAACCAGCAATTTACCAAAGGAAAACTGGTTCTGGAAGTTGGTTCAAGAGAAAATATTTTTTTGTTGGCTTATGATAATGATAACATTGCAGGATATGTGAAGATTCGTGACCAGAGAGCCCCATTGTCCTTGGGTGGTGCGAATGCTTTGGAGATTGCAAGGCTTTATGCGATGACAGAAATGATCGGTAAAGGAATTGGTTCAAAGCTGATGAAGGCTTGTGTTGATCTTGCCAAGGGAAAAAAGAAAGATTATTTATGGCTGGGAGTATGGGAAAATAATCAGCGGGCTATTGATTTTTATACAAAGTGGGGATTTGAAAAGTTTGACGAAACAGATTTTTTGTTAGGCGATGATTTGCAAAGAGACTGGTTGATGAAGAAGAAATTGTCTTGAAGTGAATCATAAAACCTGAAAACTTACTTACACTAAAAAAAAACGGTAAAGTGTTGCGGCCAAACGATCTGGTAGCGACAATTTCCGCCTGATGTTTCACATTTTCACCTGATTATTTTTTTAAACAAGCCCAGCTTTCCCCTGAAGGGCGGGTATTTTATTTTCGGATCAAACCATGTTGGTGTTTTCATCACAGCTTTTTGATGGGAGAAGACATCGAAAGAAAATTTCCCGTGATAGGCTCCAATGCCGCTGGTTCCTCTTCCGCCAAAAGGCAAATTAAAATTTGTAAGGTGCCAGCTTGCATTGTTCACACAGCCACCGCCAAATTGGATCTTCTCGAGCCAGTTTTTTTCCTTTTCACTGCTTTGTGTAAAAACATAAAACGCCAGCGGATTTGGATTGCGATCGATAATTGTTTTTGCTTCTTCGAAACTCGTGAAAGAAAGTATTGGCAAAACCGGACCGAAAATTTCTTCTCCCATTACTGCTGTTTCCAATTGAACGTTTTCAATAATGGTCGGCTCGATGTAAAGTTTGGAAGCATCATACCTGCCACCATAAACAATTTTTCCCTGCTGTAAATAATTCACAAGACGGTTGAATTGTTTTTCATTAATGATCTTTCCGTAGTTATAATTTGAGGAAGGATCTTCAGAAAAGAATTGCTGCGTTGTTTGTTTTAATGCTTCAATAAATTTTTCTTTTATAGACTGATGAACCAAAACGTAATCAGGTGCCACGCACATTTGCCCGGCATTGGAAAATGTTGTCAGTGCAATTCTTTTTGCAGCAATCCGAATGTTTGCATCGCTTTCTACAACGCAGGGACTTTTGCCACCGAGTTCAAGCGTAACAGGAATCAATTGCTTAGCAGCCATTTCATAAATAATTTTTCCAACCTGTGTGCTTCCGGTATAAAAAATATGGTCAAAACGAAAACTGCTCATCATTTCAGGAATTACAGTTGCTCCATCGCCCTCCACATATCGAATGAATTGGTTTGGAAAATTCTCAGTGATGATTTTTTTCATTACAGCTGATGTTGCAGCAGCAAATTCACTGGGTTTCACAACAACGCAATTGCCTGCGGCAACTGCTCCAACAATTGGCGTAAATAATAATTGCAAGGGATAATTCCATGGACCAATTATTAAAACAACTCCCAACGGTTCTTTGTAAATAAAACTTTTGCCCGGGAGATTCATTAAATTGGTTGCAACCTTTTTTGGTTTCATCCAGCCTTTCAAATGCTTTAGAGTATGGTTGATTTCTGCAATTAAAAATCCAACTTCAGTAACCCAGCTTTCTTCTTTGCTTTTTTTAAGATCGATGAATAATGCATCGTACAATTCATTTTCATGGCGGAGAATAGCCGCTTTCAATTTTTGCAATTGTTGTTTTCGAAACGAATAACTGCGGGTATTGTACTCATTATAGAAATTGCGAAGCAATTGCAAATCCTCTTTCATGAAACAAATTTAAGTGAAGTAAACAGTGCCCTCAGTTTGATGATCTCGCTGAAGCAGGACGGGGTGTTCAAGTCAGTGACGCGAGAGGCGACGAAAGCAGTAATGTACCTGGTTAGATAATTATCTGTCCAAAAAGACAAAAACGTCCTGGATTTGCAACTATTTAACCAAACTTGCACTCTTTTTTAGATATTTTTACGAGCCATAGTTGTCTTATGAAATATTTAGCCACCTCTCTGTTTTGCATAGTTTCTGCTTATTGTTTTGCCCAGGATGGATATGAAATAAAGGTTACGCTTAAGCCTTTTAAAAACCAATACATTTATTTGGGTCATTATTATGGAAAGCAATTGCCGATTGTCGACTCGGTTTTGCTAAACGATAAAAGTGAAGGCGTTTTTAAAGGCTCAAAAAAATTAGGCGGTGGAATTTATTTGATCGGCTATCCTGACCGGGCTCACAATTTTGAATTTTTGGTAGATAAGAATCAAAAGTTTTCGATTGTTGCAGATACAGCAAAAATTCAGAATATCAGTTTTCAAAATTCGCCTGATAATGTTGCTTTCAAGTCCTACCAAATTTTTATGACGAAGAACGGTAGCAGTATCGACTCTTTGATGAAACTGAGAAAGGGCTCCAGTGTAAAAGACTCAATAAAACT
>Ga0207647_10000065_pt1 | contig 82293 bp, 68 predicted proteins | sample KBSCornC2_FD_184295 | JGI IMG/M metagenome (GOLD analysis project Ga0207647, IMG submission 184295) | Corn rhizosphere microbial communities from Kellogg Biological Station, Michigan, USA - C2 (SPAdes) (version 2) | ecosystem: Host-associated > Plants > Roots > Rhizosphere ...
ATGAAAGCGCATTGTGAGAATGGTCGTAAGATAGCCGAGTTCCTGAAGACGCATCCGAAAGTGGACAAAATATACTGGCCGGGCTTTACCGATCACCCAAACCACGAAATCGCCAAAAAGCAAATGCGCGATTTTGGGGGTATGATATCCATCACTCTAAAAGGTGCCGATTTACAAGAGACATTCCGCGTAGCATCGTCATTCAAGGTATTTTCGCTGGCCGAGTCGTTGGGCGGGGTGGAGTCGCTTATCAATCACCCGGTGACCATGACGCATGCTTCTATACCCAAAGAGGCCCGTGAAGCCGTTGGCGTGGTAGATAATTTGCTGCGCCTAAGTGTAGGTGTTGAGGATGTGGATGATTTGTTGGATGATTTGAAGCGGGCGCTGGCGTAACCAATATTGTCATTGCGAGCGAAGCGCGGCAACCGCACGCTGCCCAGTTCGCGATTGCCACGCTCGTCCTCGCTTGCAATGACAAAAAGAATAGCAATGCAAGACAACCTCCGCGCTTTTCTAGACGCCAAAGTTGCGCAATACCACCAACCCGGTTTTATTGCCAACGACCCTGTAAGCATCCAGCACCTGTTCAACAAAAAGCAGGACATCGAGATCATGGGCTTTTGGGCCGCTACGCTGGCCTGGGGGCAGCGCCAGACCATCATCAAGAAATGCAAGGAGCTGATTGCCCTCATGGATGGTGCCCCCTATGATTTTATCATGAATCATGAAGAAATCGACCTGAAAAAGCTGCTGCATTTTAAACATCGCACATTTAATGATATTGATACACTGTATTTTATTGCATTCTTTAGATATCATTATGAGCGGTTTGAATCGTTGGAGGACGCTTTCATTCCTGCCAAGAGTAGTATAGAGAGAGTTGTCATGCTGAGCCCGTCGAAGCAAGCGTGGCAGGCCTCTGCGCGCGCTCTTCGACAAGCTCAGGGTGACAGTCCCGATAATTATGAAGAGCCAGTCGAAATATATCTTAATCATTTCAGAAATTATTTCTTCTCACTGCCTGATTATCCGCATCGCACTAAAAAACACGTCTCATCGCCTTCGCAAAAGTCAACCTGCAAACGCCTGAATATGTTTTTACGCTGGATGGTGCGTAAAGACGATAAAGGTGTCGACTTCGGCATCTGGAACCAGATCAAACCCTCAGAACTCATCATGCCTTGCGATCTGCACGTCGACCGTGTAGCCCGCCATCTCAAACTCATCAGCCGTAAACAAACCGACTGGCAAACCGCCATCGAGCTAACCCAACGCCTGCGCGAATTTGATCCCACCGACCCGGTTAAGTATGATTTTGCGCTATTTGGTTTAGGGATTGAAGAGCGTTGGAGTAGTGATGCTATTTTGCCTATATTGTAGCATAAATCACCACGCGTCATTGCGAGGAACGAAGCAATCTCTACATAGGACAGTGATTGTGCATATTGATTTGCATATGCAGAGATTGCTTCGTTCCTCGCAATGACGCGTGGGAAAAATATTACTCATGAACCAACACCCTCGCATCGCCGAATTCCTCGCTGGCAAATCAGCCCATACGCTGATGTTGTACAATCATTTTCTGTCAGAATTTGAAAAGATAGGCGATATCCTTGTCGCACCCACCAAAACCATGATCGGCATATCAAATGCACATAAACGTATTGCTTGGGTAACACAATTAGGTAAGAATTTTATTCATGTAGTATTTCCTTTCAAGCAGCCTTATAACGACAATATGTGCTTTCAGAAAGTAGGGCAGGTGCCGGGTCGGCAGCAGTACAATCACCACTTGCGGATGTTGAATGCTGAGGACGTTAACGAAGAAGTGCTGGAATTTATGCGGATAGCTTATTATGAGGAAAAATAAAGAATAATATAAAATCAACCGTTATCTTGAACTTGTTTCACTGTTGTCCGGTAAAAGGAGATTTTTGATAAAAAGAGAGGGGGAGTTTGAAAGCTACCCCTTTTGTGTTGATATTTGAGTTACCACACTTAAACATTCAACATGAGCAAAAGTGTCTTTTTTACGGGACAGCCGGCAGCAATATCAGACTGCACCTGATGAGTTATAACTATTTATTTGACTTTCTCAATAATCCAGAAAAGCTGTCCGCAACAAGTAAGCGGGCGAAACAGTTGAAATTACCAGACTTACAAATCGTATTTAAAACATAAACGGCCAATTTAAACTCTTATAACAGACCTTTTTACACAAATCTATTTTTTACCGGCCAACAGTGAACTTGTTTCAGCGTCCTAAAACTGAGATAGTAAAAGGAAGGACAAAAGTCTACGCTAATCGCCCTATCGGATCAAAATTTTGAAACACCCATTCATCATGTGGTGCATCGCCAAGCTCGTGGGTGAGGTCCTGGCCGGCCCAATGTTCGTAGTGCTTGCCATTGCGCCAAAGTCGGCTGCGGCTTACGTCGTAAATTAAACCTTTGTAGGCAATCCACACTTCAGGCTTATCCTGCCCGTTGCGCAGGGCCAGCTGCGATTTGGTATAAACAGGCAAATCGCTCATCATTAAAAACCGTATTTGGTTAAAGCCTGAAGATAGAGAAACGCCTTATGGGTGTTGGATATGCGGATGCGGTGATCCAGGATCTCACCAACCGGCGTGCGCTGTATTTTTTTGAACAGTTGCAGATAATAGCTATAGGCCGAATAGACCCCTAGCTTGACACCTTTCGGTAACAGTTTGATGCCTTCCAGCCCTTTATCAAAATCTTTTTTGATATCGGCCTCAATGGCTTGTTTATCTTGCTGAGTAAAGTTGTTGAAGTCGATGCCGGGAAAATACGTACGGCCGCGGTCGACGTAGTCGGCACGAATGTCGCGCAGAAAATTGATCTTTTGAAAGGCCAGACCCAGGCTCAGGGCCATGGGTTCCAGTCGATTGTACAATGCACTATCGCCCTCACAAAAAACCTGCAAGCACATCAGCCCAATTACACCGGCCGAGCCGTGGATATAGGTCTCGTAATCAGCGTCGGTATAAATTTTATGGTCAAGGTCCATCTCCATCGATCGTAAAAACTCTTCGATGAGGTGCTTATCAATGCCATATTGGTTAACTACCAGCTGGAAAGACTGTAACACCGGGTTAAGGCTTATTTTTTGGTTGATAGCCTTAAAAGTGTCCTGCTTAAAATCGTGTATGAGTGCAGCTTTATCGTGGTTGTGGAAAGTGTCGACAATTTCGTCCGCGTAGCGTACAAAGCCATAAATAGCATAAACAGGATACCTGAATTGCTTTTTAAATGCTTTAATACCTTTGCTGAATGAAGTGCTGTATTTTGTGGTTATTAATTTACTGCATTCAAAACAGGCTTCGTCGTACAGATCCATTGTTTCGCGTAGCGCTTGGGCTCCAAAAGTACATATTTCAAGCCGCCCGCAAAACTATTTGCTTACTTTAGGCGGGTCAAATTATGCAATCTTCAAAACATATTGTAGTTATCGGCAGCGGCTTTGCAGGGCTGTCGGCTGCCTGTGTTTTGGCTAAAGAAGGGCACAAGGTAACCATCCTCGAAAAAAACGACCAGCCCGGCGGCCGCGCACGCATCTGGCAGCAAGACGGTTTTACTTTTGACATGGGACCAAGCTGGTATTGGATGCCCGATGTTTTTGAAAGCTTTTTTGCGCTGTTCGGCAAAAAGCCGTCTGATTATTACGAGCTGAAACGGCTTGACCCAGCGTACAGAATTTATTTTGAAAAGGCCGATTTCCTAGAAGTGCCCGAGGAGAGACTCGAACTCTCCAAAGCCTTTGAGGCTATTGAACCCGGCAGCAGCGCTAAATTGGATGAGTTTTTAAAACAAGCCGAATATAAATATCGCGTTAGCATGAGCGACTATGTGTTCAGGCCTTCGCACAATATCACAGAGTTTATTGATTTTAACCTCATCAAAAAAAGTCTGAAGATGCAGCTGTTCAGTAGTATGCGCAGCCATGTGAACCGTTATTTTAAAAATCCGCGGCTGCGGCAACTGCTGGAGTTCCCGGTATTGTTTCTGGGCGCGACACCCCAAAATACGCCCGCCATGTATAGTTTGATGAACTATGCCGATTTGGTATTAGGGACCTGGTATCCTATGGGAGGCATGAACCAGATTGTTAAGGCTATGGTGAGTCTGGCAGAAAGCCTGGGTGTGGAAATTCAGACAGATAACGAGGTAACTAAAATTGAGGTCGACAGCAATAAGGCTACGCAGGTAAAAACCAGCAGAGGCGATATCAAAGCCGATATGGTCATTGCCGGAGCAGATTACGCTCACGTGGACCAGCAATTACTGGATGAGCCTTATAGAAACTATACCACTAAATATTGGGACAAACGGAGCATGTCGCCGTCAAGTTTGTTGTTTTATATTGGTCTGAACAAAAAAGTGGCCGACATACGGCACCACAACCTGTTTTTTGATGCTGATTTTGAAAAGCATGCCAGGCAGATCTATACTTCGCCGCAATGGCCGGAGCATCCGTTGTTTTATGTTTGCTGTCCGTCAAAGACCGATGCCTCAGTAGCGCCACAGGGCTGCGAGAACCTGTTCTTTTTAATGCCCGTAGCACCTGGATTGGAAGATACCGAAGACATCCGCCAAAAATACTTTGAACTTTTGCTAACGCGATTTGAAGGTATAACCGGGCAAAGCATTCGCGATAATATTGTAGTGAACCGCAGCTATGCCGTGAATGATTTTAAGGCCGATTATCATTCCTTTAAAGGTAACGCTTACGGACTCGCCAATACTTTGGGCCAGACAGCCGTTTTCAAACCCGCGATGCGCAATAGGCAGGTTGAGAATTTGCTGTATACTGGTCAGCTAACGGTGCCTGGGCCGGGTGTGCCGCCTGCCATTATATCAGGGCAGATTGCAGCGGGGGAGGCAATAAAGTACCTGAAGATTAATATAGAATAATGAATTTCGGATGTTGAATTTAGAAGTACCTCAACATTCAATATTGGTGTTCGATATTCCCCATGACCGTTAAAACCTTTACCAAACCCCGTTTGTAATAAAAAAGGTAAATTATTTTGTATGATGCCTTTGTCAATCCAGGTAGCCTGGTTGTTCTTGATGGCTATCCCGATAGCCTGCATTGCGTGGACGGTTACGCATGAGGAGGTTTTTCGCGAGCCTCGCGATTATTGCATCAGACAAAGTAAGGCCGGCAAGACTTTGGCAAGGCGTAAGTTCTTTTATCTCTTTACCTGCGAGTATTGCTTTAGTCACTATGTAACGATATTGATGCTGATCATCACCGGCTATAAATTGTTACTGGACGATTGGCGCGGATACCTGATTTCAGGTTTTGCCCTAGTGTGGGTAGCTAACCTGTATATGGCCATTTTTGCCTCCATAAAGGTAGACGTAAACCTGGACCGTCTACAGATAAAGAAAGAGGAGCAGGATCAAAATCAAAAGGAAGAGCCTTAATGTTTACTTAAACACCGTTTTTTGATAAACCAGCGGACTTTTGCCGGTTATACTTTTAAAGTATTTATGGAAACTGGTGAAGTTATGAAAGCCACTCTCATAGCATATCTGTTTCAGGTTCATCTTATTTTCTATTAGTAATTTACAGGCATGACCCACGCGTATTTCGTTGATAAACTGCAGATAAGTTTTGCTGGTGCGCGATTTAAAATATCGACAGAAAGAATTAGGGCTGATGTTGGCTACCTCGGCCATTTCTTCGATTTGTATTTTGCGTTTAAAGTTGGCTATTGAATAGTTGTAGATGGCATTGATGCGGTCGTTCTCGGAGGTCGCAAAATCAACCCTTGAACCGATGGACGATATGACCTCAACCTGCCTGGCATTGCCAATGCGCATGAGCGATTCCATCAATAACATGATTTTTTGCGGGCCTTCGGCTTTTACGGTAGCTTCAATCAGTTTGCCCAATGAAAAGCGTTCTTCGCCGTTTATTTTAATACCGTATTTTGATTTTTCAAGTATGTTACGGATGACGGTGTTTTCCGGTAATTGCAGAAAGCTATCGCCCCAGAAATTTTCATTAAAGTGTATCACGCTAACGTTGGCGTGGTTGTTTTCCTCGTCCTCAAAGTAAATGTTGTCAAAACGCCAGTAGTGCGGCAGATTCGATCCAACCAGATATACATCGCCCGACTGGAAGTGCTGTATACTGTCGCCGATAAAGCGCGTGCCATTACCCTGCCTGAAATAAATCAGCTCAACCTCCGGATGGTAATGCCAGTGGTTGTTTACATACGGCACCTTATCCTGCCTCGAACTGAACGAGTGCACCAGATCATTAGATACTTTGAGTAGTTGCGGTTTCATTGGGGCCTAATATTATCTAATTTATTCTTAATAATAAGCATTATATTCAAAATATGTAAATATCGATTAATAATTAGACAATAACGTAAATTTTTTTACAGGCTTATTATGCGTTCTTTGATATAACCGAATTATAAACCCAACCACTTTAACGTGGGAAGATTGTCTAACTAAACACACCATGAGAAGACCCAGACTATTATTAGTATTATTTATTGCGATGCTTAGTTTTTCGGCAGCACATGCGCAGAAAATGATAGGCAACGAAACCGAAGCACAAAAACAACAACGCATGGCCTGGTGGACCGACGGCCGTTTCGGCATGTTTATTCACTGGGGGCTGTACTCGGGCGCGGCGCGTCACGAATGGGTAAAGCACAATGAGGCTATGACCAATGAGCAGTACCAAAAGTATTTTGACCAGTTTAATCCTGATCTGTTCGACCCTACCAAATGGGCTCGCGAAGCTAAAGCTGCGGGTATGAAATATGCCGTGCTTACTACCAAGCATCACGAAGGTTTTTGTTTGTTCGACTCAAAATATACTGATTATAAAGCCCCTAACACCCAAGCCAAGCGCGACCTGGTTAAAGAATATGTAGATGCTTTTAGGGCCCAGGGTTTAAAAGTGGGTTTCTACTACTCACTGTTAGATTGGCACCATCCTGACTATGTGATGGATGATATACATCCCTTGATGCAGAAAGACAAAAGTCCGGAACATTATGCCGCGTTAAATAAAGGTCGCGATATGGCAAAATATCGCCAATATATGCGTAACCAGATTACCGAGCTGCTGACCAAATATGGTAAGATCGATATCCTTTGGCTTGACTTTTCGTTCCCTAATAAAAAAGACAAAACGCGTGGTAAAGGTGCCGACGATTGGGGTGCTGTAGAGTTAGTAAAATTGATCAGAAAGCTACAGCCCGGCATTATCATTGACAACCGTCTTAACTTGGAGGGATATAAAGACGGTGCCGATTTTGAAACACCCGAGCAAGTTAAACCAAAAGAGCTTGAAAAATATCGCGGCCATACCTGGGAAACCTGTCAAACTTTTTCAGGTTCATGGGGATATTATCGCGACGAAAATACCTGGAAAACACACCGCCAGTTACTTGACCTGCTGATCACGTCGGTAGCTAACGGCGGTAATCTGATACTGAATGTCGGTCCGACTGCCCGCGGCGAGTTTGACTATCGCGCTAACAATGCTTTGGATAGCATGGCCTACTGGATGCACGCTAATAGCAAAGCTATTTACAACTGCACCTATGCGCCTGATACCTACGCCGTTCCGGATGGCGACAGGTTAACCTACAATCCTAAGACTAAAAAGCTTTATCTGCACCTGTTCAATTATCCGGCCGATGGAGTGTTAACCTTGCCGGGTTATGCCAATAAGGTTAAATATGTGCAGTTTTTGAATGATCATTCAGAGATAGCTAATAAACCTTCATCAGGCAATAGTGAAGATTTGGTTGTAACTTTGCCAAAAAAGAAACCACCTTACGATATACCGGTTGTTGAGTTTAGCCTGTAATAACGTATGGTGTAAAATATATACTGAGATATAATGTCTGTCCAAAAAGAAACTGTTTTAAGAATACACCCGCATGATAATGTGCTGGTAGCTTTGCAAGACCTGCAAGCCGGTACCGTTGTTCCGTTTAATGGCGATAACATTACGCTGGTAACCGATGTAGCCGCCAAGCACAAATTTACGATTACTGACCTGGCTACTGATGCCGAAATTACCATGTACGGCGTGCTGGTGGGTAAAACCAACCGGCCCATAGCCAAAGGCAGCGCCATCACCACCGAGAATATACACCACGCCGCCGGCGATTTTAAACTGGGCGAGCGTAAGCTAAACTGGCACAGGCCCGAGGTTGATAAGTTTGCACAGCGCACCTTTTTAGGTTATCACCGTGCAGATGGTTCGGTGGGTACGGCCAACTATTGGCTGGTGATTCCGTTGGTGTTTTGCGAGAACCGCAACATTATGGTTTTGAAGGATGCTTTGGTAGAGAAACTGGGTTTCCGTAAGGCTAAGACTTATGAAGATGAGGTGGATAGCCTGATCGATCTGTATAAAACAGGCAGCTCGGTTGAATCAATTCTGAATGCCGACCTTAAGATGGGATCGGCAGAGAACAAGCAAAACAAACTTTTTGAAAATATAGACGGTATCAAATTCTTAACCCATGATATGGGCTGCGGTGGTACCAAGACCGACTCTGACGCTTTATGCGGATTGCTGGCCGGTTACATCACTCACCCCAATGTGGCAGGAGCTACAGTATTGAGTTTAGGGTGCCAGCATGCACAAGCCAGCATTCTGGAAGCCGAGATCAAGAAACGCGACCCCAACTTCAGCAAACCGCTTATTATGCTCGAGCAGCAAAAGATAGGCAAGGAGAGTGTGTTGATGCAGGAAGCCCTCAAGCAAACCTTTGCCGGCTTGATTGAAGTAAACAAAATTGAACGCCGCCCGGCACCGATCAATAAGATCTGCATCGGCCTGGAGTGCGGTGGTTCTGACGGATTTTCGGGCATATCAGCTAACCCGGCTTTGGGTTATGTGTCTGATGTGCTGGTGAGCTTGGGCGGCAGCGTGATCTTGTCTGAGTTCCCTGAGCTTTGCGGGGTAGAGCAGGAACTGAGCGATCGTTGTGTAGATGTTGACACCGCTCAACGTTTTATGCACCTTATGCGCACCTACAATGCCCGCGCTGAGGCCGATGGCTCAGGTTTTTACGCCAATCCGTCGCCGGGTAATGTGCGCGATGGGTTGATAACCGATGCTATCAAATCGGCCGGTGCTGCTAAAAAAGGCGGTAACTCGCCGGTAACTGCCGTGCTTGACTATCCTGAAAAAGTAACCAAGCCCGGTTTGAACCTATTGTGCACCCCGGGCAGCGACGTGGAAAGTACCACTGCCGAAGTAGGTTCGGGCGCTAACATAGTGCTGTTTACTACAGGGCTGGGTACCCCAACCGGCAACCCAATCACTCCGGTGATCAAGCTGTCCACCAATACCCGCATTTTTGAGCGCATGCCCGATATCATCGACATTAACTGCGGGACCATTGTTGAAGGCACCGAAACCATCGAACAAACCGGCGAACGCATTCTCAACTATGTGATCGATGTTGCCAGCGGTGTGGTTCAGCCTAAGTCGGTACAGTTGGGGCAGGATGATTTTATTCCGTGGAAAAGAGGTGTATCGCTGTAGGTGTTTGTTTCACGCGAATGTGAATCAAATGAAACAAGTGAAACAAGATTTTGAATCAACTTTCTGATAGTTAGTTGATTGTGTGAATCGAGTGAAACAGAATGAAACAAGATTTTGACAAAATAGCGTCACCAAAACTTTCTAAAAGTCTATTATCATTTTGCTCTCCACCGCGTCATTGCGAGGAACGAAGCAATCTCTGCACATGCTTATCACTTTCTGACCGCTCAATTGCTGCTGGGGTTTTGTTCTTTTCCTTGATAGTAAAATATACCAGTTAGACTGTGGTTAATTGAAAGATTGTAAAATTAAAATTAAGCCTATGATTATTACTCCAATCCCCAATCCCCTAATTTGACCAATAGTCCACCTATCATTATGCCATTTAAAGAATGTTTGCCATTCTTTTACGCATAGCCAAACGCCTAAAACAATTAAGCCTATTCCACTTATAAAAAATAAAATAGCATAAAGCAGGTGCATTACTCTTCTTTTGGTTTTTATGGTTTTACCATAATTCTAAATTACTTTTTTTATGTAAATGAGAAAATCCAAATAAAACACTTTCGCCTTATGAGAGACTATAGCCTGTTCAAGTGTCCATTCTTGAACACTCTTGTTTAAGAGCGCCTACGCTCCAACCCACAGCATCACCAAAAATAAAATTTTGTCATTGCGAGGAGGAACGACGAAGCAACCGCAAGGAGCTAAGCAAATTCGAGGTTGCCACGCTACGTTCGCAATGACAGTTTTATAAAACCACCTACTTCCGCTTGTTCAAGTGCCCACAGATGAATATTCTTATTTCGCGCTGGAACACCCCGCTAATGATTTAGTTAATCTCATTCCCCTCCAATCTCACCCTTCTTACTAAATAAACCCTCACTTCTTGGTTAACCAATAGGAAAGATTTTATAAACTATTGTGTAATAATTTTGTTATAACCTATAGCCCGGGCTATGCATTCAGCTCAACAAATAGGTTTGACATTACTTATTAGTTTATTGAAAATTATGAAATACAAATACTTAGCCAATACCGTAATAACCAATAATAATAAAATCAATAATAGATAACGCTTAGATAGCAAGTAATTAATCGTGAAAAAAAATAATATCGTCAAGGTAACGGGACGCCTTTTGCACAAATTTTGGGCTTTCCCCGTCACTCACGCCGGCTACAGGCCACCATGAGTGCTCGCCACCCCCTGCTCTTTCGTTTCCAACTCAACAGCAGTTCTGCAAAAACTATAAACATTTAACTAACTATTATGAAGAAACATTTAATTTATTGCATCCTGTTTATGGTGCTGTCGCTATCAGCAACGGCACAAAACAAAGTAACCGGTACGGTTACGGATGCGAAAGATAATTCACCCCTGCCCGGCGTTTCTGTAACCATTAAAGGCGGACAAGGTGGTGCTCAAACCGATGTCAATGGCAAATATAGTATTGACGTCCCAAACACTAACGCAACGTTGGTTTTCTCTTATATTGGCTATACCAGCCAGGAAATTAATTTAGGCGGAAAAACAACACTCGATGTCAAATTAGCCGGCGAAGCTAAACAGGTTAGCGAAGTGGTGGTGATTGGTTATGGTACAGCCAGAAGGTCAGACCTTACCGGGGCCGTTTCTACGCTTAAATCTGAGCAGATTAATGATAAGCCGACGCCTAATTTAAGCCAGGCCCTGGAGGGCAAAGTTGCCGGTGTTGACGTAAGTGTTAACAGCAGCGCTCCCGGCCAGCCAGCTAAAGTACGTATCAGGGGTATTGGTTCCATTAACTCAAACGTCGATCCTGTTTATGTGGTCGATGGTGTGGTTGGTGTTGATCCAAACTCTATTAACCCTAATGATATCGCCTCTATCGAGGTATTGAAAGATGCGTCATCCACCGCAATTTACGGTGTACGCGGCGCCAACGGTATCATTATGGTAACTACTAAACGCGGGCGTTCGGGTCCGGCTCAGATAAGCTATGAGGCCAATGGCAACATTAGTGAATTATCCAGGCACATAAAAACCTTAAATGCTCAGGAATTTGTGCAGGTTTATAACCAGGCATTTGCAAACGGACAAAAGTTTGCCACTGATGGTTCAGTACAAACCCCGGCAAAAGCATTGAATCATACCAATTTCCCGTTGTTGTTTGATGCTAATGATAATCCTATTTATAACACCAATTGGGAAAAAGAAACTTATAAGCCTGCATTTTCGCAAAACCATCAATTAAATATTCAGGGCGGTAATGATAAATCGCTTTACAGTATATCGATGGGGTATCTTAACCAAAAAGGTTTGGCGCCTACGTCGGCTTTTAAACGTTACTCACTTAAGTTAACCATGGATAATAATGTCAAGGATTGGCTTAAAGTAGGAGGTAGTGTTAATTTGGTAGCCAGCCGTCAGCGTATGGTAACAGATGGCAACGGCGGTCTTAACGTTCCGCGCGATGTGATTGAAGAGGTGCCTATTTTGCCGATAAGATATCCTAACGGTACTTATGCTAATAACTATGATATTGATGGTTTAGAAGGTGCACCTAACCCTATAAACGTGGCCAATAACCGCTATACGTTAAACAATGCTACACAAATGTTGGGTAACGTTTACGCCTCATTTAAAATTGCTGAAGGCCTGGAGTTTAAAACTGATTTTGGTTATGACCTGAATACTCAGAAAAATAACTTTTATTCGGCTTTGACGCTTAAGCACTTATCTGCCGACCAGGGTGGTGTAGCCAATATTACTGAATACTCCAATTACTACTGGCAGTCTGAAAACTACCTGACCTGGAATAAGCAGGTAAACGACAAGCAAAGATTTACTGCTTTGCTGGGTTTTTCATTGAGCCGTAACGGTTTTGAACGTGTATACGCTGAAACACAAAACTTTATTGACGATTCATTTCAGTTCAATAACCTTGGTGCGGGTTCGGTTAGAAGCTCTTCGACATCTGATGCACAATCTAACCAGTTGAACTCTGTTTACGGTCGTATCAGCTATAACATTGATGAGAAATACTTATTTACCGCTACGGGCCGTTATGATGGTTCATCGCGTTTTGGTGCAAACCATAAATTTTCGTTCTTCCCATCGTTGGGCGCTGCCTGGCGCGTATCGCAGGAAGATTTCCTGAAAGATAACAACACCATATCTAACTTAAAGGTTAGAGCAAGTATTGGCGTAACCGGTAACCAGGAGATTGGTAACTACCGCTCGCTGGGTCAATACGGAACAGGGCAAACGGTGTTAAATGGTGCGGCCGCAATTACCTTACTACCAAGCTACCTGGGTAACCCCGACCTGAAATGGGAACGTACCACACAGGTAGACGGAGGCGTTGAGTTAGGATTGTTAAAGGACAGGATAAACCTGGAGGTTGATTATTATAACCGTACTACTAACGATTTGCTGCTGCAAACTCCAATTCCATGGTCTACCGGTTATACTACAGCAAACGTTTATCAAAACGTGGGTTCTGTGAGAAACAGTGGTTTTGAGTTTAACCTGACAACCGTTAACGTTAAAAGCAAAGACTTTTTATGGACCACCACATTCCTGGCAACAGCAAATAAAAACAAGGTGTTAAAATTGAATGCCGGAAATGCAGATATCTTCCCGGGACCTAATTTCCTGGGGCAGAATTATGTGATCAGGGTTGGCCAGCCAATCGGTGCATTTTATGGCATGACACGTGTGGGTACTTATAGCACCAGCGCTGCCGACGTGGCCGAAGCCGCTTCCCACGGTTTAAAACCCGGCGATCGTAAATATATTTACAACGCCGACGGCAGTCCGCGATATAGCGTACTGGGTCATGCCTATCCTGATTGGACCGGTACATTCAGCAGTTCAATGCGCTATAAAAATTGGGATTTCTCATTTGATATCCGTTTTGTGGAAGGCGTTAATACTGCCGCCAACTTCAAGCACTCCAGCGAGGACAGACAAACTATTGCCAATAGTTTGGCAACAGTGCTAAACGGCTGGACACCAACTAATCAAAATACTTATATCTCGCAGGTGCGTAATTACAAATACGCACAAGATTCGCATTTTGACAGCTGGTGGGTTGAGGATGGTTCTTTCATCCGCGGCCAAAACTTCATCCTGGGTTATAATTTCCCGGCAGAGGGTTTGAAAAAAGCAAATATCAACCGTCTGCGTATCTATGCCAGCGTCCAAAACTTATTCCTGATAACCAAATATACCGGTTATGATCCTGAGGTTGATACATTTAACTCAGGTTATGGATCTAACAGTGCGTTTTCACAAGGCTTAGACTTTTTCTCGGTACCTCGTCCGCGTATATGGAACCTGGGTGTACAAGTTGGATTTTAAAACTTAGCGCTATGAGAAACTTGAAAAAAAACGCCGAAAAGTATTTGAACCAATTTAAATGTATTGACATGAAGACCTTTAAAAATATATTAGTAGTTACATGCCTGCTGCTTGCTTGTTCATGTAAGAAGTTCCTGGACGAAAAGCCGTCGTCTTTTTTGACGCCGCAGTCAAATTTGTCCAGCGAAAAAGTAGCCCGCGCCCTGGCTAACGGGGCTTATCAAAACCTGACCGGGCTGTTAACCGGGCAAAGTGGTTCGTATGGTGGTAATACCTGGAACCTGATGGAGTTTATGACCGGTAAAGCCAATAGCGACCTGGGCCAAACCGGGTTCGTAAGTTTTCAAACATTAAATTACAGCAATACATCATTTTATTTTGACACCTGGTGGCAACAGATGTATTTAGGTGTTGGAGCAGCCAACCTGGCTATACAAAAAATACCAACCATTACCGCTGCCGATTTAAGCGATGTCGAGAAGACTAATTTGCTGGCTGAAGCACATACGTTACGTGCCTTGTACTATTTTTATCTGGTACGTATGTATGGGGCAGTGCCTGAAATAACAACACCGGCAACCAACCTGAATTTACAGATTGGCCGTACGCCGGCTAAAAAGATCTATGATGACATCATCATCCCGGATCTGTTACTGGCCGAAAAATCAACCCTGCCGTGGAAAGACCCTACAGGCAAGGTAAGTATGGGCGCTGTAGAATCGCTTTTAGCGGATGTTTACCTGACCTATGCCGGCGCAGCCATCAATGGAGGCGCTACTGCTTATGCTGAATCGGCCAAGCGCTCGCTGGCGGTAATTACCAACGGGGGATATACTTTATTCCCAAATTATACCGACATGATCAACCCTGCCAATAAAAACAGCGGCGAGTTTATCTTCCAGGTACAATATGCAGCTGCGGTGCCGGCAACCAACCCGTTAACAGCTTTAACTATACCTAACTATTCAGGCATATCTAAGTATTCAGACGAGTATGGATCGGTATATCCAACACCGCAGTTTATTGCTTCTTTCCCGGCAGGCGATAAGCGTGTTCAGGAAAAGCAGTTTTTCTACACCAGTTATCCCAGCATAAAAGACGGCAGTACGGTGACATTTAAAAATCACTACATCTATAAATGGTTTGATGTAAACGCAGTAACCACAACAGCTAAGTCTGATCTTAACTACACCATTTACCGTTTAGCCGATGTAATGCTGATGTATGCAGAAGCGCAAAACGAAGCTGATGGAGCGCCAAATGCAACTACTATAAGTAATGTAAATGCTATCAGAGCCCGGGCCGGTTTGGCGCCTATAGGGTCGCTTAGTAAAGATGCATTTGAGCAGGAAGTATGGTCTGAGCGCTATTTTGAACTATGTTTTGAAAACAAAATGTGGTTCGATATGCTGCGTACCCGAAAGGTGCGCAATGACCTGACAGGTGCGTTCGATAATTTTATAGGACACACAACAGTATTTGGATCAACATTTACTGAAAAGCAGTTGTTGTTCCCGCTTCCTAAACAGGAAACTGATGTAAATCCTAAATTATTACCAAATAATCCGGGATTTTAATTGAGGGTGTAAAAACCAAAGCGGCCGTCTTAGAAGTAAGACGGCCGCTTTGGTTTAGAGATTAGTGATTGGAGATTACGTATGATAGATTTCCTGGCCAAACTAATCTCTAATCCCTAACCTCGCCATCATCACCAAATTATTACAAAAGAACCTTAGCCCGATAGCTAATAATCCTTAAATTAGTAACCTCACACACCAAACATTAAACCATATATTCCAAATAACCATGGAAAAGAGAAGAGAATTTATTAAACAAGTAGCTGTAACCGCCGGCGGCGTGGCCTTAAGCAGCCAAACCTTCGGATTTACAAAAAGCAGTTACAAACGCATCATCGGTGCAAACGACCGTATACATGTGGCTATAGTAGGCTTAAATGGCCGTGGTGGCAGCATGTGCAGCACCTTTGCCAAACAGCCTAACTGTTTAGTGCCGGTTGTATGCGATGTGGATTCACGCACCATCCCCATTACCCAGAAAAAAGTAGCTAACGCCAGCAAAGGCGACGCCCCAAAAGGCGAAGGCGATGTACGCAAAGTACTGCAGAATAAAGATGTCGACGCTATCTATATAGCCACTCCCGACCACTGGCATGCACCATTAACTATTATGGGTTGCCAGGCAGGTAAACACGTATATGTTGAAAAACCACTGAGCCATAACCCTCATGAAGGCGAGCTAGCCGTAGAAGCGGCCCGCAAGTACAACCGTATTGTGCAGATGGGCGCGCAGCGCCGCTCATCGCCACTGGCTATGCAGTGTGTAAAAGAATTGCACGATGGTATTATCGGCCGTGTTGGTTTTGCAAAAGCATGGTATACCAACAACCGTAAAGCCTTAACCCTGAAACCGGCCGCAGTACCGGATTGGTTGAACTACGAATTGTGGCAAGGCCCTGCTCCGCGCCAACCTTACCAGGATGGACTGATCCACTACAACTGGCATTGGAGATGGATCTACGGCACCGGCGAAGCCCTGAACAACGGTACTCACGAAGTGGATCTGGCCCGTTGGGGTCTGGGCGTTGATTTGCCAATCCGTGTATCTTCTATGGGTGGCCGTTACCAGTATCAGGATGCCTGGGAAACGCCAGATACACAAATAGTAACATTAGAATATCCAAACCGGGTGATGCTGATGTGGGAAAACCGCAGCTCGAACGGTAAAAAGATTGAAGGAGCAGAGCGTGGTGTGATCTTTTATGGCGACAACGGCAGCATCAGCACAGACGGTGAAGATTACCAGGTATTCGATCTGAATGGTAAACTGATCAAAGAAGTTAAAAAACAAGGTCCGGTAGAGGATGCTTCTATCCAGGGCCGTAATACCGCCAGCCCAAGCTTAGGTATGGATTCACAGCACGTGGCTAACTTTCTTGAAAGTATTCGTGATAACAAAAAACCAAACTGCGATGTAGAGTTGGGCTATAAGAGTGTGGTGGCGATGCAGTTGGGTAACATCTCATGGAGAGTGGGCCGCGATTTGCACCTGGATCCAAAGAATGCACACATCCTTAACGATGCAGAAGCACAAAAACTATGGACCCGCACCTACGAACCGGGATGGGCGCCTAAAGTTTAATTTTTTGAACTAAACCAATTATTTCACAGTATGAGAAAATATACTGCTTTTGGCAGCGCCTTGTTAGGCGCTGCCTTAATGCTTAATACAGGTATGGTTATGGCCGACGGACCAGGAAAACCATCGCCTAAAAAAAGCATAGTTAAACATGCCGTGGTTGAACCTTCGCGCATGGCATGGTGGAACAAGGCCCGTTTTGGTATGTTTATTCACTGGGGGGTGTACAGCGTACCTGCCGGTGTTTATGATGGCAAGAAATTTCCGGGTTTGGGCGAGTGGCTTATGCACGACGCTAAAATCTCGGTAGATACCTATCAGGCCTACGCCAAGGATTTCAATCCAACCAAATACGATCCTGAAAAATGGGTGTTGATGGCTAAAGATGCCGGTGTGAAATACATTGTGATCACCACAAAGCACCATGACGGTTTTGCCATGTTCGACTCAAAAGCGAGCGATTGGAATATCGTTAAAAGAACCCCGTATGGCAAGGATGTGATCAAAATGTTGGCCGATGCCTGCCGCAAGCATGGCATGAAGCTGGGTTTCTATTACTCGCAAGCGAACGACTGGAACAATGCGGGCGGCGCTGCTGCCGGTGGCCATTGGGATAAAAAACAGGATGGCAGCTTTGATGACTACCTGGATAAAGTAGCTATCCCGCAGATAAAAGAAATTCTGAACAACTACGGCGACGTAGCTGAATTATGGTGGGACGTACCTACCGATATGACCAAAGAGCGTGCGGCAAAGATCACTCCGCTATTGGCTGCCCATCCTGAAATTGTGACCAACAACCGTTTAGGCGGTGGTGTGCAGGGCGATCTGGAAACGCCCGAGCAGTACATCCCGGCAACGGGTATCCCTGGTCGTAATTGGGAAACCTGTATGACGGTGAACGATACCTGGGGTTTCAAAACCTACGACGAGCATTGGAAATCAAGCCAAACCCTGATCCGCAATTTGGTAGATATCGCCTCAAAAGGTGGTAACTATCTACTTAATATCGGCCCTAAATCAACAGGCGAAGTTCCGGAGCCTATCATAGAGCGATTTAAAGATATAGGCGCCTGGATGAAGGTGAACAACGAAGCAATTTATGCTACTACTGCCAGCCCGTTCCGCAAACTGAGCTGGGGCAGATGCACCACCAAAGAAATGCCCGATGGTAATACAACACTTTACCTGAGCGTATTTGATTGGCCAACTAATGGCCAACTTTTGGTAGGCGGGCTGAAAAATACCGCCTTATCGGCTAAGTTATTGGCTAATGGTTCTGCCTTGAAATTCAAGAAAACTGCTGAAGGATTGTCTATAAATGTCCCTTCAGCTGCGTTGGATGCAAATGCAACCGTGATTAAGCTGGTTATCAAAGGCAAGCCTGATGTAGAAAATGTTATCCCGTCGGCCAATGCTGATGGTTCGTTTGTGTTAAGCCCTGCCGATGCCGATTTAAAAGGCGGCGTGCAGTCAGAACATAACCCACCTAACCTGGGTTACTGGACCAGCCCAAAAAGTACCGCATCATGGCAAATCAAAATAACCAAACCGGGTACTTATGCTATTGAAGCCCCTATTGCAGCCGTTGGTGAAGGTAATTCGTTCAAAATCACCATTGGCGGTCAAACCGTAAAAGCAAGTGCTCAGGCTACCGGCAACGACGGTAAATATGCGATAAATAATTTAGGTCAGATCAATATTGACAGAGTTGGACCAACTACCATCACTGTAACTCCGGTGGCCGAAAACTGGCAGCATATTAACTTACGTGCTATTAGCTTTAAATACAAAGGAAGTTCTGAAAACAGCGGAGGTTTCTCCATTAAACAACAATAAATGAAGAAAAATATATTTCTGATAGCATGCCTGTTATTTGCGGTAAGCTTTGCCAAAGCGGCCAAAGTTGATACGGTGGAGACGTACAGCGATGCAATGCATAAAAAAATAAAAGCCGTAGTAATTACCCCTGCCGATTACGCACAGGGCAAACAGTTTCCGGTAGTGTACTTATTGCACGGCGCCGGGGGCAACTACAAACAATTTTACAGCCTGAATCATGCCATTGCAGATTGGGCCGACTACTATCACTTGATGATTGTTTGTGCCGATGGCGGTGTTACCAGCTGGTATTTTGATAGTCCGGTTGATCCGAATTTTAAATATGAGACTTATGTTTCAAAAGAGCTGGTATCATACATCGATAAAAATTACAAAACCATTAAAGACAAAACCGGTCGCGCCATATCAGGACTGAGCATGGGCGGCCACGGTGCCTTTTACCTGGCGATAAGGCACCAGGATGTTTATGGCGCTGTGGGCAGCATGAGCGGTGGGGTAGACATTCGCCCGTTTCCAAATAACTGGGACATGGCTAAGCGCTTAGGTACTTATGCAGAAAATCCTGATAACTGGGAGAAGAACACCGTTACCAATATGCTGTACCTGATCAAGCCAAACTCATTAGCTATTACATTTGATTGTGGTACTGACGATTTCTTTTACAAGGTGAATTGCATATTGCACGACAAAATGGTTGAGCGTAATATCCCGCATGATTTTACGTCTCGTCCGGGTGCACATACTTCGCAGTATTGGGCAAACTCGGTGCTGTATCATTTGATGTTTTTTAATACGTATTTTAAAAAGAACGCGCCGAAAGCATAGAGGCCATAAGAACAAACACCCCCGCTCGTCATTGCGAGGAACGAAGCAATCTCTACATAGGACAATCATTGTCCGGATTGATTAGCATGTGCAGAGATTGCTTCGTTCCTCGCAATGACGTGATGGGGAAAAGATTTATAAATAAAACAAACCAAAAAACAGATTCATGTCTTACCAACCATCTCCAACTCGTTATCAAAACATGCCATATAAACGCAGCGGTAAAAGCGGTTTAAAGCTGCCGGCTGTGTCTTTGGGTCTTTGGCAAAACTTTGGTTATTATGACCAGCTTGAAAACTGCCGCAACATCCTGAAAGCTGCCTTTGATAACGGTGTAACACATTTTGATCTGGCAAACAACTATGGCCCGCCTCCGGGTACTGCCGAAGAGCAATTTGGCCAGATATTACATTCTGATTTCCGCGATCATCGCGATGAGCTGATCATCTCGTCAAAAGCCGGCTACACCATGTGGGATGGCCCTTACGGCGATTGGGGTACCAAAAAATACCTGGTTTCAAGTCTGGACCAAAGCTTGAAACGCATGAAACTGGACTACGTGGATATCTTTTACCACCACCGTCCTGATCCGGAAACTCCGCTTGAGGAAACTATGGCTGCGTTAGATCTGATCGTTCGTCAGGGTAAAGCTTTGTATGTAGGTATATCAAACTACCAGGCTGAGGATGCCAGAAAAGCCATCACCATGCTGAAACAAATGGGTACACCCATCATCATTCACCAACCAAAATACTCTATGTTTGAGCGTTGGGTTGAGGGTGGCTTATTAGACGTATTGGAAGAAGAGGGCGTAGGTTGTATTCCATTCTCGCCGCTTGCGCAAGGCTTGTTGACTGACAAATACCTGCACGGTATCCCTGCCGATTCAAGAGCACTGAAAGTAGGTGATTCACTTACCGAAAACAGCATCACACCTGAGCGCGTTGAGAAAGCCAGAAAGCTAAACGAGATAGCCAAACAGCGCGGTCAAAAATTGGCGCACATGGCTTTAGCCTGGATATTAAAAGATCCGCGCATTACGTCAGTATTGATCGGTGCCAGCAAAGTTGAGCAAATGCTTGACTCATTGAAGTGCCTGGAAAATACCAAATTCAGCGCTGAAGAACTGAAAATGATTGATGACATCCTGAAATAGTGTCAAGCTATTATCTCAAAACCAAAAAGGCCCCGACTCGGGGCCTTTTTGGTTTATAAACTGCGTTATTGTACCGTATATCTGTAAACTTTTCTTCCCAGTTGTCCTGCTGCATTAATGCCCTCAACAGTTACTCTGAAAGTACCCGTTTGGTCGCTGTTAAAGTAGGTAACCGAGGTATGCCCTACAGCACCGGTTAATATCGCCGGGTTCCAGTAAACGGTGCTTCGAAGGTCGGCCAGGTTAGGGCCGCTTTGGGGTGCATCGTATTTTGGTGAATAAAACACCCTGGTCAAATCATATCCCTTCGGCGAATAATCAACAGTACCATCACTTTTTGAATAGCGGAAGTTTCCGGTTTTGGTAAAAATGGCCATTACAGGTGGTGGCGGCGGCTTATATTGACCGGCGTACATACCCAGTAGTTTCATTTGCACGGCCGAGCTTTCATGAACCAGGTAAATTTTATTGATGTTGGTAACACTGTCCGTTAGCAGATCCTGATATTGTTCAGGGCTTACGCGCATGCTGTCAATCAAAACCACATACCGCTCATTTTGATATTTGGGAATCCATAATGTGCCATAGGTTGTACTCACCACCTGATCAAAGCGTACGCGGCTATGATACATTTCTTCAAGGCATTCTCTTAATGAGCCGCAAGGCTGGCGCCTATCCGGCCGGTAAACTTCGTCGGCCTGGTTTTCTTTGATATTAGCCGTTCCTAAACTAGCTTTGGCTGCCCGTATTCTAACCTCCTTTAATTGCTGTACACGGCTTATCAGTCCGTGGCTGGCCAGGTCCTGATCCTGTTTTAAGTCATTATCAATAGTAGCTTTTGTTTGTTGGGGGATGTCAGGGTTTACATCGCCCATATTGGGGTTGGCAATGATGTTGGCCATCTCATAATCATTCAGCTTGACAATAACGCGGCCCTTGCCTTTTGCATTTGCACCCTGAATGGTAAACTGCGCACCCTGGGTAAAGAGTATTCGCCTGAATTTAAACCGGCCATTTTGGTCGGCTATGGTATCGCGGAAGAAACCGGTTTTATTATTCAATAGGGCAACTCTGCCATACGCAACCGGCTTTTTGTTATAGCCCAATAAAACCCCGCTGATCTCAGTACCCAGCTTTTCGGGCGTAAAATAAGGTTGGGGTGTATTGCCCGGTAAGATATTTTTCCATGCAAACCTGCGGTAGCCCTGGGTAAGCATCAATATATCCAGGTTTTGGCGGGTTTGGTCATCCGGGTTGGTGAAATAATAGTTGGGTTTTTCAATATAGCCTTTGATGTCTGAACTCAGCAATAGCTGCGAAAAGATGGAATTTTCGTTAGCTTCGTCAGACGGTACAGCGGTCTCGCTGATCACCGATACCGAAAAATTGCCACCTGTCGGATTTCCCGCAGCATCTTTTGCGTCGATGTTTAATTGAACTTTGCCGCGGCGCGCATACATTTTTTTATCGCTGCTGATGCTGACATCGATATTATCCTTGTTTTGAATAAAGACGATGCGTTCATTTAACGGCTGCGCATCGGCATTAAACAGCGTAAACTGCATAATACCCGACGGCACATCTTTTATAGGGAAATATAATAGGGCTGCTCCTTTATTTACCGGCACGCTGCTTGAAAAATAGACCTTGCCGTTTGATTGCCCCACCAGGCTCAAGCTACCTCCATTGCGCACACCCGCCGAGGCCCCGACTTTAACCAAAACTGAATCGTTTCGTGAAGTTTGGAAAACTGATAGGGTATAACCGTTTGCTTGTACTTGAGGGAGATCAACTGTGTTCGAAGAGCCATCAGGGTAGCTTATTTTAGCGCTGTAGGTTTTGCCTGCTTCCGGCGTCAGGGTAAAATAGCCCATCCCCAAATGGCGGGTTTCGATTTTGGCCACTTCTGTGCCGGTGTTGTCTGTAATACTGCCGCTTATGTTGGCGCCTAAACCGTTGGGTGCGGTAGCCTTAAAGGCTACACGGCTTTTTAAACCTGCCACCAGATTGCCTCCTTCAGGAAAAAACTGCACGTCGGTTTGCGTAGATGCGGTTTTTATCGGAAAATTCTTGGCGACTGTTTCGGCGATTTTGATATTGATTTTGGTGGTTAGGTAGGTCCCGGCAAGCTCGTTGGGTTTATTGTTTGGGAGATTGACGGTCAACTCGCCGGCTTTATTGGTTTTACCACCTCCGGATGAAATCACGTCCCAGCTTTTTCTGAGCAGGTAGCTCACTTGTTTGTCGGCAAGGGGCTGCCCGTTTTGGTCGGTATATTTCAGGAGGGCTTTGATCTTTGTTTTGTTGCCGTCCTTAGTATACATATAGTCAATTTTAGCGAATACCGTATTGGCTATAGAGTTGCCGACGCTGAAAGTGCGGTCATAAAAATATTCGGGGCCTGCGTTGCGCATCCATTGGGTATAGGCCCTGATGCGATAGTTCCCTTCGTGAATCAGGTCATCGTCCAAAATAAAATTACCCACGGCCATACCTGTGGTAATGGGCAGTTTAAGCTGCTTGGTGAGCGAGTCGCCTTCATTAATCAGTTCGACATATAATGCGCCGCTAATGGCCGAAAGCTGGTGCTTTGCGCCGGTAGTTACGTAAGCCTTGAACCAAATGGTATCGCCTACTAAATAGTAAGGCTTATCGGTTTGCAGATACACCTTTTCCTGAGGGTTGGCGTCTGCCCATTTTTGCAGGGCGGCAACTATCCGGTCAATCGGATCGTCGGCCTTATTAATAAAGCCGTAGGTTACCGTTAACAGGCAAGCCAGCAACAGTGTAACTGATAATGAGACTTTGTTTTTCATGGTTATAGAAGTAGGGGGCTAAACAGGTAACATTAATAATGCTAATTAAAAACAATGTAGTTAAATGCGTTGTAAACAGTTGAAAACATGATGTATAGGCTTTCTAAATTTTGGCATAACTAATGTAAAAAACTTATTACGTTGCTTGCAATAGTGATTATTGAAAAATGACTTATAAGTCATTTTTTTGAAGCGTATTATTTAAAATTTCGGCCCTTATAAAAAGGTTCATTTTGCCATTGTTTACGCTTAATGTCAATAGGAGGAGCGGCCGGATCTTCTTTATGGTTGGATAGTGTAATGACCGGAACGTTTTGGTCATGATGTTTGGTGATAGCGCTTAATAGCTTGTTCAGGTTATGGCAGCGCTTAACAATAACGTGTATCACCTGGCCCTCAATCTGTACCTTACCCTCAACCATCAACAGGCGGGCCTGCAGTATTTCTCTGCGAAAAGTGGCAAAAGCTTTTTCCCAGACTACCAGGTTCGAGAAACCGGTTTCATCCTCAATGGTAATAAAGACAATGCCTTTTGCGGTACCGGGGCGCTGGCGCACGGTAATGAGGCCGGCAACTTTTACGGGGTCGCCATCTTTAAGTTTAGGGAGATCGCCGTTAGGTGTCACACGCAGCAGATCCAGTTCACGGCGCACAAAACTTACCGGGTGTGCTTTGAGCGACAGACCGGTAACCGCATAATCCTGCACCACATGCTCGGCCGGCGACATAAATGGCAAGCTGATCTGCCCCTCCGCTGCACTCTCAGATTGCTGACCGGCAAACAAGCCGATCGGCTTGTCGCTCAGGGCGGGTACTTCCCAAAGCGCCTGCCGGCGGTCGAGATTCATGGAGCGGAAGGCGTCGGCATCGGTTAATCGTTCAATAGCAAACTGTGGGACACCAGCATCGCTTAGTTGATGGATACCGGTATAGCCCTTGCCACGTGCGGCAATAAGTTTCTCCATATCATCTTGATTTAAGCCTTTTACCTGCCTGAAGCCTAAACGTAAGGCGCGGTATTTGCCGTCTTTTTCTTCGAGCGTATTATCCCACATAGAAAGGTTGACATCAACCGGCCGAACCACTACACCATGTTTTTCAGCATCAATCACAATCTGGGCCGGTTGGTAAAAACCCATAGGCTGGCTATTGAGTAACGAGGCAGCAAAGACATCCGGAAAAAAACATTTGATCCATGAGGATATATAAACCAGGTGCGCAAAGCTGGTGGCATGACTTTCAGGAAAACCATAACTACCAAAACCCTCGAGTTGTTTAAAGATGCGTTCGGCATACTCAAGCTCGTATTTCTTAGCAAGCATGCCATTAATCAGCTTCTCTCTGAATTTTTTTACCTCGCCAATTTTAGCTTTAAAAGATGCCATGCTGCGACGCAGTTGATCGGCCTCAGCTTCCGTAAAACCGCCTGCCACCATGGCTATTTCCATGGCTTGTTCCTGAAATAGCGGAACCCCTTTTGTTCGGGTTAAAACAGGGCGTAATTCTTCATTGGGGTATATCTCCGGGTCAATCCCATCTCGTCTGCGCAGATATGGATGTACCATATCGCCCTGAATAGGTCCCGGGCGAACTATGGCTACCTCTATCACCAGATCATAAAATTTACGGGGTTTTAATCGTGGCAGCATAGACATTTGCGCACGACTTTCAATTTGAAATACGCCCAGCGTATCGGCCCTGCAAATCATTTGATACACTTTTCTGCTTTTGGGCGGTACGTTTGCCAGGGTGAAGCTTTTGCCGTAATGCAGTTTGATCAGATCAAAGGCTTTACGAATACAGGTAAGCATACCCAAGGCCAATACATCAACTTTTAAGATGCCAAGATCTTCCAAATCATCCTTGTTCCACTCTAGCTGGGTGCGGTCTTCCATGCGGGCATTCATCACCGGGCAGATGTCTGAAAGCTTGCACTGCGTAATGACGAAACCACCGCTATGTTGACCTAATTGGCGAGGGAACCCCATGAGCAGTTGTGTAAGTTCCAGTACTTTGCTTAAATGCGGATCGTCAGGGTTTAAGCCTTGCGAGATGATGCGCTCGTGGTCCAAGCCCTCTTCCGAAAAACTCCAGATAGCGCCGCCCAGGCGTTTTATGGTATCTTCTGATAAGCCCATAGCTTTCCCTACATCACGAATAGCGCCTTTGTGCCTTAATTCAGTTACAGTAGCTACAATAGCGGCATGTTCACGCCCATAAGTATGGTATATCCATTGCATGATTTCCTCGCGGCGCTCATGCTCAAAATCTACGTCCACATCGGGCCATTCATTTCTTGCATCAGACATGAATCTTGAAAAAAGCAAGCGGGAGTCTTCCGGATTAACCGGTGTTATCCCTAAGCAAAAGCAAACGGTACAATTGGCCGCCGACCCGCGACCCTGGTGCAGAATATTTAATTCTTTAGCCTTATTTACATATTCGTAAATCCGCAGAAAATAGGGCGCGAGCTTGCGTCTTTTAAAAAAATCTAACTCAAACTGTATTTGATTGCGTAGTTTTTCTGTAAGCCCATTGCGAAACATGGTTTGGGCTCCTGCCCAGGTATGCTCGGCCAAATGCTCGTCGGCTGTACGGCCGTCGGGGCTTTTCCATTCAGGCTCGAGGTATTTCAGGGTATCTAACGAAAAAGTGCAGGCTTCGGCAATATCTATAGTACGATCAATGGCCTGTGGATAATGAAGGAACAATCGCTCCAACTCATCTATCGATTTTAAATAACGCTCAGCATTGGCATGCAATTTATAACCTGCCGTGGTGATGGTACATTTTTCGCGAACACAGGTTTGTACGTCCTGCAGCTCACGCCGTTCGGGCGAGTGGTAATGTACATCATTAGTGGCCACCATAGGCACGCCTAATTTTGAGAGACGATAAAAGCGCTTATCGTCGCTGCCCAGGTAGGAGCGGGTAGCGCTTACATACAGCTTATCGCCAAATTGAGTCTGGTATTCATGCAGGCAATTTTTAAAATGATCATCAAAATCAAAGCGCTCATTGAGTTGATTTGGTGCTATCGCGATGAAGATAATGCCTTCTTTATGCTCATAGACATCTTGTTTATACAATTCGCATTTGCCTTTTTCTGTACGCAGATTACCTTTGGTGAGCAAGGCACACATACGCCCCCAGGCTTCAATATTAGTAGGATAGGCCAGTAAGCCTGTACCATCAACCAAATCCAGCCGGCATGCGGGGATGATGTGGAAAGCCTCATACTTTTTAATTTTTACCAGATCTGTTTCATCTCTTATAAGTTCTTTAATACGCATATGCCCGCGTACTACGCCGGCTACACTATTGCAATCAGTTATGGCAATTTTGGTATATCCTAACTCAATGGCACGTTCCACCAGCTCTGACGGATGCGAACCGCCCAGCATGAAAGTAAAATTGGTAGTAACCTGTAACTCTGCGTATTTCATAACCCACTAAGCAAAAAATCCATGTATGTACCATTCGGGCGTGTTTTCAGCCTCATGATGCCCTGATCTGAACAGCCAGTACCGTTGGCCCTTTTCATCCTCGACCACATAATAATCACGGTGTACGCCATCATTTAACCACCACTCAGGCTCAATACGCTCGGCATCGTCGGCTTTTTTAATGTTATGGCGCTCGCCTTTGTAAATGAACCACATAGGTGGGTTATCGGGTGTTAAGTAAACGGCCTCAATACGCTCAGGGCGCGGCAATAACAGCGATGGCCTGGGCCTGTCCATGCGCCAGGTGATAGTGGCTCTGTCTTTGAGCGACATGGCTGGTTTAATAGAATGCTCGGGCCAATAACGCTCTTGCGGCAGGTAACGATGGATATTGCCCGCGCCGATCTTGTTAGCCAGCCGGTCGAGCAATTCGGCCAGGCTGTTATCGTCTAAGCTGCAGCTATCGGCAGCCCAGAGTATTTCCTGCTCGGGGTCGGTATCCTCAACTTTGGGTGCTTCGAGGGTGAAAAGCTCGATGCCCAGTTTGGGTTCGATGGTGGCAATCTTCAGCTCAAATAATTTAAATAAATGTTCGACGTAGTAAGATGGCTGATTTGTGCCGATGCTTCTTTTAATCACCTCGCCATCTACCCGATAACAACTTAATATTGCCGTACGAAGCCCCTTTCCTTCACCTTCCAGGCGCTTACAAAGCCTTTCCAGTAAAGTTTTTATGGCGATCTCAATTCCCGTAGCGGTGCGAATGGGTTCCAGGGAAGGCAGGCGCTCGGCATATGGTTCGATGGGTTGTAATAATTGCAGTGGCTCGTCTTCATTGCCCAACGCCTGATCCAGTCGGGTTAAAAATTCCTGACCAAAACGTCGCCTCAAAACAGATCGTCCCAAACCCATAAAACTTTTGATCTGGTAAAAGCCCAGCTTTTGCAGGCGATCTCGTATCACAGGATCCAGGCGCAAAGCAGCAGGGGGCAGGGAGAGTAAAGCATTTAATTGCCCATCAGGCTCAATAATGGGTTTAACCTTGGCAAACCGGGCCACGCCCCAGGCGCCGCCGACGGTATCGGCCATGGCTCCTCTGACGTCATAGCCCTTGCTGCGCAGGCAGGTGACGATGGTTTTCAGATACTCCCGCTCGCCGCCCCATAGGTGTGGGCAGCCGGTAATATCCAGCAGCAAACCGTTTGGCATATCAATAGCTATCAGGGGCGTGTAGCGTATGCACCATTCGCCCAGGGCCTTGAGTAGTTTGTAATCCTGGCCGGGGATGTCGTTGATAACTTCCAGATCGGGGATAATAGCTTTGGCGTCGGCAGCAGCCATGCCGGGGATAATGCCCTGCTGCTCGGCCAATAAGTTAGCCGCCGTGATGGTATTGCGCCCGCGGATGGGTGTCACCAAAATAAAAGGCACATCTTTTAACTCCTCCCGACGCAGGGTAAACCAGTCGGTAGTTAGGTGACGGAACCATAAGGAGATAAAGCGCCTGTTCATTGATGTCATTCATTATATGAAGGGTTGTCATCTCGAACGGAGTGAGAGATCTATACACGTGCTAAGCCTGGTTTGAATATCGTGTATAGATTTCTCCCGATGGTCGAAATGACATCTTATATTATTTATTTAATAAGGCTGTCATGCTTTGCAATCCCCACGCTCACCCTTCGACGGGCTCAGGGTGACAACCCTTTTTTTACTTTGTCATCTCGAACGGAGTGAGAGATCTATACATGTGCTAAGCGTGGTTTGAATATCCGTATATAGATTTCTCGCTATTGCTCGAAATGACAGGGAGTATTATTATTATTTCAGTATTCGTCAACCTGTCGCGCAGAGATTGCTTCGTTCCTCGCAATGACGTGGTAGGGGCGTCCTCTACGCAATTTGTATATATGCCCGTTGTTCTTCTTCAACCGCAACAACCGGTACAAACCTACTCCCGGCCCACTCCAGTTGCCAGGTGCCTGGGTTGCCGTTGCGTACCCGAAGCAAATCAACCTGCCAGCGCGGGAAGCTCACACCGGGCAGTCCCGGCTCAGCCTCGCTGGGCAGCGGGCTCACCTGCCAGCGCGCTACGCAGATAGTGCTGCTTAATTTTTTCAGATCGGTACGCAGCAAAAAGCCGGTCACCTTGCTGTCTTCGACCGCCAGTTGCAGTCGCCTTGATTGGGCGAAGCTGATTTCGCGCACCTCGCCGATTACTGCTGCCAGTCCTTCGCATTTCAGTGCTTCTTCCATGGCCCAGAGCACGTCGCGGTCGCGTTGTACATCGATGAAGATAATACGGTCTGGCGTGACATTAAAAGCCTTCAGCGCCGGCGGGAAAAGCCTGCGCGATGTACTGATCCATATGCAGGCGCCGCCTTGCTTCATCAGCGTGGATAGCAACCCGCCGATTAAGCCGCCTGTAGCTGCCGTATGTTCTGGCGTAGGGCAAAGCATTTCATGTATGGACCCGGTAGGGAAAACACCATTCGGAAAAGCAGCCTCCAGCGGACCCAGTCCGATGCCTTTAACCGGGCCGGCCGGGGGCGGGGTAAAGCCCTGCCATAGCAAAATATCATTTTGCAGCTTGCTGACGATGTCTTTTTTACTACTTTCCATATCTATCAATTAGCCCCCTCTAAATCTCCCCGGTAGGAGAGACTTGGACTATAAGCTTAAGTCCTCCCTACGGGGGAGGATTTAGGTAGGGCTTCCATCATTTTAATTAATCTCCGGACACGGAAACGTCGGCACAAACAAACCCATGTAAGCCTGCAAATGCACAATCATGTGCCGCGCGATGGCGCTGCCAATGTTATTGATTTCCTCTTGCTCAAGCGGACTTTGATAATGAGGATCCCAGCTATCAGGCCGTCCGTCAAAATAGCGCATGTAGTAAGTGTCATCCTCAGTACTTATATTGTTGTCAAACCACTTACCCTGCTCCAAACGCAAGGTGAGCGTAACAAACTCACGGCCGTTATGATACTCGACGATAAACTGCGGCACAAACGGCAGCTCCCACTGTTCGGCCGGAACCTCGTCAACCTGCAACCTAACCATGCCCCGGTTTAATTTTACATCTATATAAAACTCTTCCATAACAAATACACTACAAACATAATGCTAAAAATATTAGTATTTTAAAAATATTTGTAAAAATCTTTTACCTATCCCTAACGCTCTCCAAAGCAGAGGGAAGTATTGGCGTTGTATGATGTGGTGGTGAATGAGTGATGGGAGACGCAAATGTTGCGTCTCTACGTTGGAAAGGGTTTGTAAAGACACAATATTTTGCGTTTCATGCGGGGGTATCGAATGTAACCTAAATAGTAGGAGTGTCGTATCAAAGAGCTGTCTCCTTATGAATTACTACAGCGACGAAGTCTCGTTCATTCGGAGATTATGTTTAACTATCTATAACTAGCTTGAGGGATAAAATAATAGATCCAACTAATAAACCGCTGCTGTTCAAAAAACGGACGTTTTGGATTTTACTATTGGTGATGAGTCTGGCTGCTGCCGCAATTGTTGCCGTTAATATATATTCTGCAAAAATGCTTTCCGGTGTCCGGGCTTATGTTAACGGAGAATCTCAATATTCAAAGGGCCAAAAGGATGCTGCCGCTTTTTTGATCAATTATATTACTTTTCATAACGAAGCCGACTATATAGCCTTTAAAAAAGCTATCGTTATACCTCAAGGCGATAGAATTGCCAGGACAACATTACAGGCGCATCCATCAGATTATAAGCGGATAAGCGAAGGTTTTTTAGCAGGTCAAAATCATCCGGCAGATGTTGATAATATCATATGGTTGTTTAAGATATTTAAGAATCTGCCTGAATTTAAACAGATTGTAGGGATATGGGCCGGAGCTGATACCCGGGTTGATTATTTGGACCGGATTGGCGAATCGGTCCATGCTAAAATGATAAAAGGCAAAATATCAGACACAGAAAAAGAGACGGTAATCAATGCCATTAATAAAAATTCGCGGTCGCTTACGATAGAGGCACAAATGTTTTCTGACGATTTAGGAGACATTTGCCGAAAGTTAAGTACTTATGTATTTATAGCCAATGTGTTAATTACTTTGATCATTGTATTTTGTTCACTAACCTCGGCAGCGATTATGATTCGTAACTTGTCAAGATCACAAAAGAAAGTGATCGAGCAAAACGAGAATCTTCAATTGATTAATGCAGAATTAGACAAGTTTGTATTTAATGTAACGCACGATTTGCGGTCGCCGTTGACATCAATTCTGGGATTAATCAGACTGGTTGACAAAGAAAACGACCTTGGACATATAAAAGAATACAGCTTGATGATAAAGGACAGTCTTGAAAAACAAGACCGCTTTATTAATGAAATGCTCACTTTTGTAAAGAGCAAACACACCGGGATAACCATAACCGAATGCAACCTAAATAGTATTGTAGATAATGTGATATCGCAAAACAGCCACCATATTGATGGCAAGCCTGTGCGCTTTTTTAAAGAATTAGAACTTGTACAAATACAAAGCGATGCCCTTAAATTACAGGTAATACTGAATAACCTGGTATCAAACTCCATCAAATACAGCGACGATAAGAAGCCCGAGCAATGGGTAAAAGTACGGTCATGGCGTGCTGACAATGAGGTTGTGATAAAGGTTGAAGATAATGGCCTGGGCATATCAAAGAAGGATCAGGAATTGATGTTTGATAAATTCTACATGTCGGGCGATAATAAAAGGAGCTCAGGTATAGGGTTGTACCTTGTTAAAGATGCTGTAACCCAGCTGGGTGGGCGAATAGAACTGCATTCTGAACTTGGTGTTTATAGCAAGTTTAGAGTGATTATTCCGCTTTAGTGAGCAGACAAATTACCTCTCCCTAACCCTCTCCAAAGGAGAGGGAACCATTGGCGTTGTATGGAGTGATTGGGGGGAGATTTGTATAGACGCAACTTTGCGTCTATCATCAGTGCGCATTCAGCTCCCTCTCCTTTGGAGAGGGCCGGGGAGAGGTGTTAACCTAATCATAACCCCAAATTTCCTGACTATTTACATTCAACAATTATTCTTGTTAGTCAGAAAAACATTAGTTTAGCCGTAATGGATAACAGAAGAGACTTTATCAAGAAAGCCGCCCTTTTAACAGGCAGCGCCGGTTTGGCCGCGGGTTTACCTTCATCAATAGCCCGGGCCATGAGCATTAACGCCCCCGAGGGCAGTACTTACCTGGACGCCGAGCACGTGGTGCTCCTGATGCAGGAGAACCGGTCGTTTGACCACGTGTTTGGTACTTTGCGTGGGGTAAGGGGATATAATGATCCGCGGGCGATACAATTGGCCGATAAAAACCCGGTTTGGCTGCAAACCAATGCCGAGGGGCAAACTTATGCGCCTTTCCATTTAGATATTAAAAATACCAAAGCTACCTGGATGCACTCGCTGCCGCATTCTTGGTCGAACCAGGTGAATGCGCGTAATGACGGCCGTTTTGATAAATGGCTGGATGAAAAGCATTCAGGCGAGAAGGCTTACCGCAACATGCCGCTTACACTGGGTTATCATAATCGTAACGACGTTCCTTTTTATTATGCCCTGGCGGATGCTTTTACCGTTTGCGATCAGAATTTTTGTTCATCGTTAACCGGTACTAATCCTAACCGTTTGTATTTCTGGACCGGCACCATCCGCGATCATAAAGATGAAAACTCGCGTGCTTTGGTTTGGAATGAGGATATGGATTACGGCACTCTGAACTGGACCACCTTCCCCGAGCGATTGGAAGACCTGGGTATAGACTGGCGGTGCTACCAAAACGAAGTAGCCATTGATACCGGTTTGGAGGGCGAGGAAGATTCATGGCTATCTAACTTTCAGGATAACGACCTGGAGTTTTTCAGTCAGTACAATATCCAGCTGCATCCACGGCATGTGGCGCAGATAAATAAGCGGCTGGCAGCCTTAAATACAGAAATTGCAGGATTGAAAAAGCAGGCCGAAACCGATAGCGGCATGTTATTGAAAAAGAAAATTGAACAGCGACAAAAGACGCAAAAGAGCCTGCAGGCCCAGGTGGATGCCATTAACAGCCGTAAGTTTGACGATCTGACTCCACGCGAGCAGAGGCTGCATAAAAGAGCCTTCACCGTTAACTACGGCGACCCTGAATTTGGTAAACTGACCGACCTGACCTACGACGATAACGGAACGCAACGCAGCATGAAAGCACCTAAAGGCGATGTGCTGTACCAGTTTCGTGAAGATGTGAAGAATGGAAAGCTGCCTACCGTTTCGTGGCTTACAGCGCCCGAGAATTTCTCTGACCACCCGTCGGCACCGTGGTATGGGGCCTGGTATGTGTCAGAGGTGCTGGATATCCTGACCCAAAACCCGGAAGTATGGAAAAAGACCATCTTTATTTTAACTTATGATGAGAATGATGGTTACTTTGATCATGTGCCGCCGTTTACTCCGCCGCATTCCCACAAATCAGGTATGGGTAAAGTTTCAGCAGGCATTGATACGCGCCCTGATTATGTCACCCTGGAACAGGAGCAGGCCCGTGAGGGTTTTCCAACTAAATATGACCGCGAATGTTCAATAGGCCTGGGGTACCGTGTGCCGATGGTGATAGCCTCGCCGTGGAGCAAAGGCGGATGGGTAAACTCAGAGGTTTTTGATCATACATCAACTTTGCAGTTTTTGGAAAAATTCCTGTCGCACAAAACCGGTAAGAAAATATTTGAACCTAATATATCTGATTGGCGTCGAACCATTTGCGGTGATTTGACATCGGCTTTCAGGCCCTATGAGGCCAGAAAAACGGCTTTACCTGAATTTTTGACGCGAAATAACTTTTTGGAGGGGATACACAAAGCCAAGTTTAAAGATGTGCCAGCAAACTTTAAGTTACTCACCGCACAGGATATTGAGCACGTAAAGCAAAATCCGCATAACTCACCAATATTGCCCCAGCAGGAGAAGGGCATAAAGCCGGCTAATGCGCTGCCATATCAGTTATACGCTGATGGTAAGTTGAATGCTGCTAAAACTGCTTTTGAGATCGATATGAACGTCGCTACCGAAGTTTGGGGTAGCAAGACCGCCGGTACGCCGTTTATTGTTTACGCGCCTGATAATTACAGATCATTAAAAGGCGAAGGCTACGAGCAGCTGCGCAACTGGACCTACGCCGTAAAACCCGGCGATACCCTGAGCGATGCCTGGCCGGTGAATGAGTTCGAGAACGGTAATTATCACCTGCGCCTTTACGGACCAAACGGTTTTTACCGCGAGTTTAAAGGCAATTATGCTGACCCCGAGATAGAGACGCGCCTGGAATATCAGCGCAATCGCCTCAATAAAAAAGTACTAACCGGTAATGTGGTGCTGTATGTCAAAAACTTAAGTAAAGGCCAACAAGTTATAACATTGACGGACAATGCTTATAAAACCGGCGTTCAAAAGAAAACAGTATTGCCAAAATCACAATCGGCCATCATCATCGACCTGACCAAAAGCATGGGCTGGTATGATTTTACGCTGAAGCTAAGCGGCGCCAACGGTTTTGAAAAGCGATTTGCCGGCAGGGTTGAAACCGGCAAAGCAGGTTATACCGATCCGTTTATGGGTAGGATAGTAGTTTAACATCGTCAGAAAACCTAAATATGAGTGTAAGGAAACAACACTGGGAGCATGTTTATGAAACTAAGTCGCCCGAACAGGTTAGCTGGACACAAGCTGTTCCGCAGACCTCACTAAACTTTATAAACAAGTTTAACCTGCCTAAAAGCGCAGGCATTATTGACATAGGTGGTGGTGATAGCCTGTTGGTTGATTTTTTACTTAAGGCAGGTTTTACCGATATCACGGTATTGGACATTTCTGAGCAAGCATTAGAAAGAGCCAAAGCACGCATAGGCGAAAAAGCCGGTCTGGTTAAATGGATAGTTTGCGACATAACAGATTTTAAACCTGAACGGCATTACACCCTCTGGCATGACCGCGCGACCTTTCATTTTTTGACGACTCCTGATCAGATTAATACTTATTTGCAGATAGCAGCCGGTGCAGTGGATCAATACCTTATTGTTGCTACTTTCTCAGATAATGGCCCCGAGAAATGCAGCGGACTATTGATTAAACAGTATTCGGAGCAGGATTTGCAGCAAACGCTGGCCGGTAACTTCAAAAAGATGGAATGCCTTACAGAAGATCATGTTACGCCTTTTAATACCGTGCAGAATTTTACGTTTTGCAGCTTTGAGAAAGTGTAACAATACGCCTGTGCCCCTTACCAGTATTTAATAAATTAGAGATCAGAGACGTATAAATTTTCTATCTTCATATCTTTAATATGTTCGGTGTGTTTGTAACCCTATACCTGAACATCCCATGATTATAAACCAAAAGATTAAACCAATGTCTGACATGAAGATCAGGGTAAAGTATATTGCCCAAAGTATTTCCATTTCAAGAAGCAGTCGGGTGATGAAAGCTCTTTTTTCCTTTTTCCTTTTTGCTTTTATAGGTGTTCATACAGCCTTTTCTCAACAGCAATCAGATTATCCTAATCTGCAGGAAATCATTGTAGTATATAAAACGCATTTTGATATCGGGTATACCAAGCTGGCTAGCGAGGTGGTACATGGTTATCAAACTACTACTATAGATAAAGCTTTGAATGTGGTAGAGAAAAGCAAAGGTCTTCCGCCCGAGCAACAATTTGTCTGGACGATACCGGGGTGGCCAATGAAGAAGATTTTGGAAAACTGGAACGGTCAAACCCAGGAGCGAAGAGATAAAATTTTGAATGCATTTAAAACCGGCCGGTTTGTGGTTCATGCTTTGCCTTTTACCATGCAAACAGAACTGATGGAGCCTGAAGGGTTGGTAAGAAGTTTAGGATATGCTTCAAAACTTGCAAGGGATGCGGGGCAGCCAATTCCCATAGCCGCAAAGATGACCGATGTGCCCAGTCATTCCTGGATATTACCTACGCTGCTGAAAAATGCCGGGGTGAATTTCTTGCATCTTGGATGTAATGCCGGCAGCAGCTATGCGGTGGTGCCTACACTTTTCTGGTGGCAGGGGCCTGACGGTTCGCGATTGCTTACCATGTATTCAACCTCATATGGTTCAGAATTATTTCCTCCGGGCGATTGGAAGCATAAAACATGGCTGGTGATGAACATGCGCTCTGATAATTCGGGTCCGCCGAGCCCTGAAGAGGTAAAAAAAGTAATTGATGATATACATGCCAAATTACCCAATGTAAAGGTTACCATCGGCAGGTTAGATGATTTTTCGAACGCTATCCTGAAAGAAAAACTGGATATCCCGGTGGTTAAGAGTGATATGCCCGACTCATGGATACACGGCCCTATGTGCGACCCTGTTGGTGTGAAGCTATCAAGAGAAACCCTACCTGACTTAGCTATTGCCGAAGACTTGCATACGCTGTTAAACATTTGGAATGTGCCGCAAAAAAGTATTACAACCCCGTTAGCAGATGCTTACGAAAACAGCATGTTGTATTATGAGCATACCTGGGGCGGGGCGTTGTACTGGGTTACCAAATATCTGACCCCAAAAGATCATCTGGGTTATGTAGATAATTGGAAATATGATAGCAGTTGGGAAACTGATTTAAAGAATGGAAGATTTAACCGTTTGCAAGCATCGTGGGAAGAGCATACTACTTATGCTCGCAATGCTAACGCTATCGCAACATCGCTAGCAAAAGATCAGCTGAAAACACTTGCGGACAATGTAAATATTGCCGGTCAGAAGACGGTTATTTTCAACCCGCTGCCGTGGCCACGCAAAGGGATACCTGCATTAGGGTATAAGGCATTTGCAAAAACTACACCGTTGCCATTAAAAGGGGGCACGCCTGTTATTCAGCAAAGCAAAAATATTATCGAGAATAAATATTTTACAGTGAAACTGGATGCGCAGAAGGGTAGTATAGCGTCAATTATCAATAAAAAGACAAACTATGAGTTGGTTGATAATAAAGCCGCTCATGGGTTTGCACAAATATTGTATCAGCAAATGAGTGTGAATGAAGTCAGAAAATATGATAGTGCATATATACGGGGTACCAAAGAGTGGGCCTTTGCCGAATTAGGGAAGCCCAACATGCCGTCGGCTGCAGAGCTGCCTTATAAAGAATTACATAACAATAATTGCAGTATCAAATTATCGCTAATTGATAAGGACGCTGTGGCGACGTTATCGTACCAGCCTAATGGAGATAATCTGCGTTTCCCGGCAACAACTAAAATTGTTTTGCACGGCGATGAGCCTTATGTGGATATTGAGGTGACGATTGACAAGCCTGCAACACCAAAGCCTGAGGACGTTTGGATTTGTTTCCCTTTTAAAATCAGCGATCCTCAATTCAGAGTGGGCAGAAACGGCTCAGTTATAGATCCGGTAAAGGATATAAACATTGGCGGGGTGAACAGATATATGTATGCTGCAGATAATGGGGTGGGGGTATTTGGCCCTTCAGGAGCCGGAGCCGCAGTTTGCGGTTTGGATGGTCCGCTGGTAAGCTTAGGTATACCGGGCGACTGGAAATTTGATAACACCTACGCCCCTAAAAAGCCGGTGGTGTATTATAATTTATTTAATAACCATTGGAGCACTAATTACAGGTTATGGAACGGTGGTAAATGGGCCTACCGGTTCAGAGTTTGGGCTTTTGAGAAATACGATGAAGCCGCACTTATAGTACCGGCTTTTGAAGCGCGCTATCCGCTGCAGATTGTAAAATCAGATAGTAAAGCCGGCAAGTTACCTGTCGAAAGAAAAGGAATTAGCTTATCCCGAAAAGGGGTTATAGTTACCGCTTTCGGCGAAAATCCGGACGGTGACGGAACCATTTTGAGGGTATGGGAACAAGCCGGAAAAAGTGGTAATTGCGTTGTTGCTTTACCCGTTGAAAGTAAATATACAACCGCGATGCCTGTAAATTTAAGAGGCGAAAAAATGGGCGATGTTATTAAAATTGTAAATCATGCCTTGTCGTTTGATTTAAATAAATATCAACCCAAAAGTTTTGTATTGCTGTAAGATTGCAAGGCGATAATAAATCAAAAAAGCCTTCTGAATCAATGATTCAGAAGGCTTTTTTGATTTGATCCTAGTTGCCCGCAAATGATGCAGCCGTAATTTCAAGCCCTTTTCTGGATGTTAATGGCAAATCTTTACCCATGGCTTGCTTAATTTTTTGATTGCTGACCATATAGCTTTCTGTTAACTTATTAAGCCTTTCTGTTGTTAATGGAAGATGGAATGCATCACCCAACTTTGCGACAGCCCGAATTAATCCGGGAGATATTTTCCAAAGTTTTGGCTTTTTATTTATAGACGCTGATAAGACGCTTACTACTTCATTTGTTGATAAAGGCTCATCGTCGGCAACCTGGTATACACCTGAAGCAATGTCGTCTCTCTCAACTAATCAATTAGCTAAAGAAATAACAGTGGTCCCAGCGGAATCACTGGAATACCCTCCAAAATTTGCAGAACCCTTCAAATGACACTTGCAATTATTATTCATGAGATGTATAAAATGAATCAGATTGAGAGCGCTCAATTAAGTAGCAATGCAAGGCTTATAAAGGCCAAACATTATTAGCTGATTGACTTACCATTGAAATTTACGCCCTTTTTGGACACCTGCTTGTGCTTGGTTGGAAAGAACGGAGATAAAGGTAGGAAAGTGAGGAAAAAAACAATTTTTAATCCAGATAAAATGAATTTATTGTATCTGAAATCCCTCTAAAACAGGGGTTGGATTCCAGCCAAAAGCTTTAACTGCTTTGCTATCATCAAAAGTTAAATCAGATATGATCTTATTAAGTTTTGATGAATTGAAAGGAGCTTTGTTGCTGATTAAATCTCCTATTTCAGCAATTACTTTTGCAGCAAACAATGGAATATTTCTTGGTCTTGATCTATGCAGTTGATTTGCAATGAGATCAGATAGCTCATAAAAGTTGGGGTGATAACGATCAGTTAGATTATAAATGCCACCGACTTTGGCTACAACAGGAATAATTTTAGCCACATCTTCAGCCAATACCATACTTTTTTTTGCTTTTCCTCCTGCGATATTGAAGTAATATCCTTTCTTAATTCCTTTGATCATTGCACCTAAATTCCCGGGAGGATTAGGTCCCATTAATAAAGGTAAACGAAGTATGGTGCAAATAACGTTATTTTTAGTACACCAATCTCTGACAATTTGCTCTGCTTGTATTTTACTTTTGCCATATGCATCTTCAGCTAATAAAGGCACATCTTCGGATATTAAATCTCCTGTTTCAACTCCGTAAACAGACACTGAGCTTATAAAAACGAAGTATTGGGGTAATTCTGGGGCCTTCTCTAATCCTTTTAATAGGTTTTGGGTACCAGTCGTGTTAACGTTGAAAAACGTCTGTTTTTCGGCTTCTGTTCTAGGTACTGCATGAGCCTTACCAGCAGCGTGGACAACCAAGTCAAATGCCTCATCTATTAAAGGTTGATTTTGGACAAGATTAACTTTAATATTAGCATTTTTACGACCAATTGTTTTTATATATGAAGTGGAGTTTAGGTTACCTGTAACAACTTGACCTAAAAAACCATTTGCGCCTGTCAAAAGTATTCTCATCTCAAAAATGTCTTATCGATAATCTGTAATATTTTACGAGGCATTACTCTTAGTGTCAATTTCAAAAACAAAGAAATATAGTAGCCAATCAGCTACTATATTTTCAATTATTAATAATTGATCTATAATAATTAATAAATATTCCCTTTTTTATTAATAAATTAAAATTAGCCTGATAATGAATAAAAGAGTTTCTTGAGAACAATTTGCCATTCTTGATGCATTCCAGAATCCCTTTTTTTATACTGTCAATTTCATTTTCAACCAAAACTCCAGAATTCGATATAAGTTGTGAACATCCGCCAACGTTGCTCAAGATCAACGGCATGCCAAATGACATAGCCTCAATTGCCGACATCGGCATTCCTTCGCTATCTGATATTAATACAAAAAAGTCGTAATCGCTAAATTTGTCAAATGATTTAATTTCACCTAAAAATAACACATTTGTCACACACCTGTCCTGTGTGTTTTTTTTTAGTCTATCGCTGTCAGGGCCATCGCCCACTACTATTAATTGAACATAGGAAATATCTTTTACCGCCTGAATTAATAAATCTATACGTTTAGGTTTAGCAAGCCTAGCCAAAGTTATTAACTTATATGTCTGCTTTTTCTCAAATTTGTTTGGTATACTGTTTTTAAAAGGTAATATTGCGTTATTTATTGTTGTGAGTTTCCGTTCGGGTATTTTAATTTTCATTATTGCAATATTATAATCATTTTTTGATATACATAGTATCGAAGTAGTTATAAAGCTGAGCTGTCTCTCTATAAAATTTAATATAAATGATAGCTTACCGCCATTATATACAGATGACCAACCGTGACTTATATAGATGGCTTTGCAAATTAAAAAGCTTGCAAGTCGCCCATAAAACCCGCCGTTAGCGGAGTTACAGATAACAAGATCAATTTTATTTTCCTTTATATACTGTCTTAATCTAAACAAGTAAGTTATTGATGTATGTTCAATTCCTTGATCTAGAAAAAAACTCTTTACTTTATCTGCACTATTATCAGTTAACCATCCTTTTTTATTTGAAGCTAAATAAACGTCAAATGTATCGGATAATATTATAATCTGCTCATAAACAAACTTTTGTGCCCCGCCTGTTTCACTTTTAGTGATAATAAAGAGTATCCTTTTTTTCATTACTGCTTAACATTTTCATTGCTATTAAAATAGATGCAATTTTTTTTCCTCTTTGTCGATATAGTCTTGTTATTTGACCTATTAGAAATACTTATATGTCTATATTCCGCAAATAATATAAACTATCTTCCAGAATTTATTTCAATACTCGCTTTTTCCATCTTGTTTCAACGAAGTTCTTTTCAGCAAATGGATGTATTGTGTCAAAAACTTAATTTCTTCCTTTGAAATATTCGTATTTCTCTTATCAGTAAGAATGTTCTGAATATTTAGAAAACCAAATAAGCGGTAGAGACATGTTTTGGCATATGTTTTTAATATTTCTATTCGAATTTCAGCCTTACTTAGTCCCAAATACCCGTAAAGAAAAAGCACTTTTCTAACAGAACGCATTGTCAATATATAATTTCTTATATTAACTCTGCCTTCACGATAAATATAGAGAGGTTTGGTTAACCGCCCGAAAACTGAGCTTGTAAATGTCCGGCACCATAATTCAAAATCTTCAGCCCTTTCAAAACCGATTGCGTACCTATTGTTTTTAAACCACTCCGCTTTACCCATTACAGTTGGATGGATCAATAAGCTTCGTTTTAATGTTTTTTTAAATGATACATTATTTAAATCAGATATTCCTCTTACCCCAATTGGAGTATCGTTTTCATCTATGCTATAAGTGCCAGTGTCTAACACATCCACTTCAGAATTCTGTGCTAAATAATTTATTTGCTCAGTCAACTTTTCAGGCAACATCATATCATCGGCATCCATTCTGCAAATATATTGCCCATGTGCTAAATCTATAATCTGATTTAATCTGAATATTAAACCTTTATTTTCTTTATCATTTAAAATAGTAATTCGCGGATCGACAAAACGTTTGATCAAGTCATAACTTCCATCCGTTGAACCATCAATTATTATGAATAACTCCCAGTTCTGGTAATTCTGGTTTAAGATTGATTGAATGCTGGCTTGTATAGTTTTTGAATTATTGTATGTCGGCAAACCAATAGTCACTAACGGTTCATTCATGTTATTTGATGTTGTAAGCTTACTTTTTAAAATTGATTACACCAAGTGGGGCTATTGGCTATTTTGGTCCAATTATCGGGTAAGATGTCATTTTTAAACTTCTGCTCGTCCACAAACCATTTTTCAGGTGCTATCACAATTTTATCCGGATGATTATTTAACCATGCGCCCCACCAGCTAAAGGTGCTATTGGCAATAATATTGTGTTTGCAACGGCTCATTAAATAAATATCTTCCACAGGAGTGTTATTTAAATTGACAATTAAATGTTCACAATTGAAAGGCAAGTTTTTGGATACCCAATCAAAATCATCAGAAAAAATATAGAACTTTGCTTTTGGATGCCTAATTTTTATGAGTTCTACAGCGTTTTGATAATAGCTTAAATCACAATCAGAGTAAATTTTTTTATTTTGTGGATTCAGATAATCGGATTTTCGTACATGTAAGCTAACCGCTTCATTTGACGAAATATCATCCAATATGCCCCTTAATTTATTATCTGCAAATTTAAGTGTCAAATCACTTAATAATAATGATCTTACAGAATTGAAATACTTTTCACTTTGCCAATAACCCTCAAAAAATCCGTTTTTCTTTGTTAGTAGTTTTGGCTTGAATTTTTCAACGTGGCGTTCTGAATAAACCCTAAAAGAGAATTTAAAATAATTATAATATCGATTAATGTCGGCATTGTTAAATTTTTTATATCTGGCGCTTGATTCTTTTGGAAGAATTTTAAATTTTGTATTAAAATCGTTCAATAGAAAATTTCGATGTTGATTGCCATTATCATAAAACGATAAATCTAAAAACAGTTCACAATTGTTTTTAATAGCCAGATGCCTTCCTAACGAATATTGAAACAACTGGTTTCCCAAGCCCCCCTTAACATGAATTATAATCATTTAAATGAAAATTTTATTTTATTGATAGCTAACAATATTAAAAAAGGAAAAATGAAAAAATTAAGGTTTATAAGATGGCTGTAAACACCAGCAGTTGCACAACACCATAAAACAAATATGTAAATCCTCATATGATGTTCAGACCTATTTCTGCGAAAAAAAAAATATTTAGAAATAAAACTCATAAATAAAGCTCCCAAAATAACGCCAAGGTATCCATAATCCATGTACCAATTTGAGAAATAGCCACTTGGTGACGTAGGTTCAAATAAAAAGCTCCCATCTGCCTCGTCTCCTCCCGATGCAAATCGCCAGGGAATAATCTCGCTTACAATATGTTTAGGAACAACTGCTGATCCGTATGTTGGAAAATGATCAATAATGGTAACCATGTTCATTGCAGGATACATGGCATAAGAGATTAACTCATATGAATCTGTCTCTGATGAATTTGTTCGCACTTTGCTAACCTGAGTAAAAATAAAAAAGAAAGTAACAGCAACAATGAATGTAATAAATGCAGTGGTTATTTTTTTCACTACACTTTTATTAGATTTCCTTTGCGCCAGCCTAGCCGCAATCATAAATATCAGCATAAGTAAACCCTGTCTTTTTCCTTGCCATAATGCGCCAAACAAGCAGAGTAAAAGGATAGAGGCTATAAACAAATATGTGATATTATAATATGACCGATTGGCTATAAAACTTGAGAGATAAAGATTCAAGAGTATGGAAGTAGAAAGAATTAAGGTTAGAAAACCGAAAGGTAAGTTTATTAATGATGCATTATATTCATCAACGTTTAATTTGCCCAATATCATGTTAAATATTGGCGTTCCGCCCAGGAGAATAAATCCAAGAAATAATAATATTAGTAGAATAAAGCTTAACCCCTTAACTACTTTTACATACTTGCTTTTATCTGTAAATTCGTAGATAATGTCTGGCTTCTTAAATAGCAAAGTTAACCAGGGTAACATGAAAAAAATGGTGGCTATATTAAAAACAATAAGCACCTTAGAGCTATCTCCTATAGATAGAAAGCGAAGTAGCCCTAATGAATCTGAAATCAAAATTGCAACTTCTGCAAGTAATATACTTGCGCAAAAAAGACAAATAGGATTAAAAAATCCCCCAACTCGCCCAAAACCAAAAACTAAACAAAGGATTAATAAGGCAAAAGAAAAAAAGAAATCCATTATATATACATTAGTTCTCTTTTAAAATAGATAAGTTAGTCTGGTTTTGTTAAATATTTTCAAAACTAATAAACCCCAAGACATTAACCTAATAATACAATTATCAAAGTTATATCTGCAAAAAAAATCATTGATGATTTACAATGCTAGTATATTACAATGCGTATATACAATGGATAGCCACATTATTGGTATAATAACAGTTCTGAAATTAATATATTTAGATATAATCTTGGCGAGATTTATATAGCTGTCCAACCGCCGTCTATTATAATATTTTGACCAGTTATATATTTAGAATCGTCTGATAACAAGAACACGGCTGAAGGAGATATATCATCCGGGTTTCCCATTCGTCGCATAGGCACTTTCTTCTCGTAATTTTTTACAAATGAATCACTTTGGTTGTCAAATATACCACCAGGAGAAATTGTATTAACACGGATATTATTGGGGCCTAAATAAGAGGCCAGATACCTGCTAAAATTCACCAAGCCTCCCTTAATAGCTGCATAAGCAGCAGGCATGGTTAACGTGGTGCCATCATAAACAGTAAAATCGGGTCCAACTACACCGTATATTGATGCCATATTAATAATGACCCCACTTTTTTGTTGCACCATTACCTTAGAAACAACCTGCGTAAGATAAAAGTAGCTATTTAGCTGCATATCGACATTTTTTTGCCAAGATTGATAGTTAATGTCTTCAAACTTACTCCCCCAATCTTTTGTACGCGGATAGGCATTGTTTATAAGTCCGTCAATTCTATTATATTTTTCAAAAACGCTGTCAACAGTCATCTTAACGTCTTTGGGGTTTGTTATATCGCACTTGATTTGCGTTAGGCTCCCATTGGTTTCATGGTTTATATCAATATTTACGCAAATGGCTCCTTCGTCGCTTATTTTAGCAATTAACTCTTTGCCTAACAGGCCGTTTCCACCGCTAATTATTATAACTTTATTTTTTAACTTATCCATTTAGGGTGATTTTCAAAATTTTTAATGATTCATTAAAAGAATTCATAGGTGTTTCGTCCTTCTTTATACAGTCCATAAAATAAGCAGCCTGATTTTTATAAGATTCAATTATATTAAAATCAGGGCAACTGTATATTATTTTGCCTTCGTCATTAGCTATTGTACACTTAATTAGATCCACAATCCAGGTTTTGTTATCAAATAATATTTCAATCGTTCTTTTTGCATGTCGTCTATAATAATTTAGCACTATTGAAATATTAAATTTTGAATAACTCAACAAATAGTTGGCGTAATCAGAAGCATCGATATTTAACGTTGAAACGTTGCTGCGAAATCCATGATGACTGATCGGAAAACCGAACAACCAGCACGCATAATCCATTTCGTGAAATAGATCTAAATGAACCCCGCCACCTTCTGATTCATTTGCACTATAAATTTTATTAAAGTCTTTTCCAGGCCGCCAATCGGGCAGATAAGAGCCACAATAAATATTAACTTCGTTGATATTTTTGTTTTCTAACGCACTTTTTTTTAAAAATTGAATGCATGGATGAAAACGCAGATTACAAGCAACGTAAGTTGAAATATTTTCGTTCATTAACCGACTTGCCAATTCATCTGCACCCGTAAGCGTGTGTAATACTGGCTTCTCAATTATAATAGGGGCACCAAGGCTAATAGCTGATGAAATTGCCGAATAATGAAGACTGGTAGGATTAGAAATAATCACAAAGTCGGGCTTCATCCTTAACTCGTCAAGGTTATAGATATTACCAACCCCTTCCACTTCGGGGCTATGGGCAGATCTTAGCGCGTAAATAGTAATGTTTGAATCTAAGCTTTTTAAAGCAACAATATGTTTATTGGCTATAGAACCGAGCCCAATAATTAATACTATCATATTAACAACTAACTTGCGATATACAATAAGTCTAAAACTCGATCCAATAATATGATTAAAAGCTGCTAAACCTTTTGATGAATCTAAAATAAGAAATACGGTATAGTTTTATTTATTAAAATCTAACATTTTTTCGCTTAAGATAATCTAAGGCTTTAGACATTGGCCATATAAATATCATCACAAATGTTGCTACTAAACTGATCCAAATCCGGGAAAAAATGTTGCCATAAACTATTTTTAACTTTAAAATCTCATTATATGACCTAATACATGACGAAATTTTCTTACCTTTCTGATATTCACGTACCGCAGATTTTACGGCTAACCAAATAGTTAAATTTCTGTTAAGATAATCAATTATTACGTCTTTATTTTCATCCAGTAACGGGTATTCAACTAATTGAGTTTGTGCTCTTAGAACAAACTCAATATCCCAAAAATTTGTTTTTTCTTTAGAGAAAAATCCATTCTCAATGATTTGATCATTACTCAGTAAGACGCTACCCGTTTTAGTATCAAGACCCAATAATGCTACTGATGATAAGGGAGTACCTGAACTTTGGAAAAAGTGCGACCAATAAATAAATGCTCCTACGCTGCTTACTTTGAAAATACCGGCAGAAATAAAATTAAAATCGCCAAGAGAGTGAAATGAACTAAAAAGCTCTTTCATAGTGCTAATCGGGCTGGTATTTTGATATACTTTTTCTTTCTCCCAATTAAAATGAACGTGAAAAACATCTGTGTTTTGATGCATCTCTATTGTTTTTTTAATGATGTCAAAAGATGTGTCAAAAATTTCATCATCATCACCTATTATCCAAACCCAATCGGCAGTAGCGTATTCAAACCCCCTTAAAATATTTTCATCACCGCAAACATTTAATTTATGTGTTACCAATTTAAAAACACCACTGTTCAATTGCTTTTCAAATGTTTCAATAAAGCCGTCAAATCTTGTAGAGGCATTGTTTAGTACGGTAAGATCCGCCCAGTGTGGAAGAAAATTTAAAATTTGTTTAACAAGTCTGGTTAATAGTTCAGGGCGATTATACGTTGGAATTACAACGCTTAGTAGCTTAGGTTCCATGTTTATTTTTAGATTTGAATCGGCGTTATTTTTCGTAATCGAGCTTTATAACTTTCTTTTTTCCAATATTGATAATTAGCTTATTAAGTGGTTCTTCTATTATTTTAAAAAATAAAATAGAAAGTAATGTTAACAACCCAAATAAGATTGCATTGAGTAAAATCTTATATAAATCAGTATTTAAATTGGTGTGTTTAAATAATGTGTTCACTAATATTAATTGAAAGACGTCTCGAAATACACCCGTATGGATCAAATAAAATGTATAAGAAGATTTGCCTAATAAAACCATTGTATTGGTTTTAAGGAAGGAGCAAATAAAGGATTTTTCAATTATAAGCCCACCTATAAACATTGTAATAAATATAGGCAAAATAAAATTTCCAATACCTTGTCCAAGTGGATGCAATACACCGTAATTATAAATACTATGTTGTTTTAAGTAAACAAACACACACAAGCAGCTAACTACTCCTAATATTCCTGCCATTGTAAATTTTGGCAGCCAAGATGTTGAAACTAAACTGTTTTTACGTAAAATTAATGTCAAACATATACCTAAAAAAAATTCAAAGCACCTTCCTAAAAAAGTGTATTGGAGCATGAATGGGTAACTGTTAAAAAAACCTAAAAAATGTAAATTTTTAAAAACGGACACCAATAAAAAGCCGATTCCCAAAAACATTATAGGGTACAAAATTAAAGGTTTCTTCTTTTTGTAAAGCCAGAATACCAAAGGCACTGTAAAATAAAAACACTCTTCTACAGTGAGTGACCACCCTTGCCCAACCAACGTAAAAAGATATTTATTAAAAAAACCTCTTATAAACGTAATATTAGCAAAATATAGCAACCCTACTTCAATTAAGTTTTTTGTTTTAAAAAGCCCAATGTGATATTGATAAAATAGCGTTACCGTACTAATCAAAAAATACATCGGATAAATTCGGGCTATTCTTTTCTTAAAGTATAAAATAAATCCACCTTTGGTGAAATCAAAATTATTTAAATATCTATGGCTTATTAAAAATCCGCTTAAAACAAAAAAAATAGAAACACCTATATGAAATTCATTAAAAAAATCACTAACGTTTTGACCTACTAATTTCGCTGAAAATGGATTAAAATGGTGGATATAAACCATTACAGCCGCCACCTCTCTTAATCCGGTTAATTGATAAAAAAATTGTTTATCTGAAGTATTTGTTAATGATGTTTTAGATAGGCTGGCTGCTTTTTTTAACATATTAATCATGATTTTCAGTTGATAACATGTTAAAAAAGTTTAGTTTACTTTTTCTGTATATAGTATAGGCCCAAGGAAGGCCTATACAAATATTAGTGAGCACCAAACAAATGCAAAAAACATTTATAGTATAATATTTCAAAGCTATAAAACCCATTATTGTACTCCAGACTGCCCCAAATACTGCCGGCGCCAAGAATGGCTCTTGTTTATTCGCTCTACAATAAGACGCCACACCGCCTACTGTTACACTTAATAAACTGCAGACTAGCAAAATAGCTATATCTTTATTTTCTAAAAATCTTTTATCAAACAAAAGGTGAAAATTGTCAACTACTATTAATTTAAAACCATAAAAGCCAATGCCTAAAAATGTAAAAGTTAAAACGATAGATACGAAAGTTTTTTGAAACAGAGACTGTAATGATAATATGTCTTTATTAGCTACAAACTTGGCATATAATGGAGCCCTGCTTCCACTCCAAACTCCCGACACGATCATTATCCCGTTTAAGATCGACATTGTAAAACCGTATTTACCGGCAATAACAGGGCCTTGAAATTTAAAGGCAAATAAATCTGTGATTTGATAAATGAAATAACTTGACATGGCACTTAATGCAATACGCCACTGTAATGGAAAAACATCATTAAACCAATCAATTTCAACTATCTTGGAGTAACCCGAATAAATATTTTTTATAATGCGAAAAATTTTTGTCCGAACAGCGAATAAGACCACCAAAAGAAGAGAAATAGCTTGTGCCAAACCGTAGGCTAAAATACTATAATGCAAAAATACAAACAGGAGGAATAATACAATAAAAATTGTATTCTGAATAAATCTAAGCTTTGCTACTTCTTTAATAAAAAGACATCCTTCCAAGAAACTATATATACCATTCAGAAATGAACTTATTGCTATAGATAACATCAATACAAATAATGGTAGGTGCCAATCGATCACCTGATTTGTTGATTTTCCAGAAAAAAAATAAAAAGAGCTACCATAAATAAGCACTATAAATAAGGCGGCTGCTACCATATACCATTTTAAGGTAAAGCGGAACAACGAGCTCAATTTCCCAAAATTATATGCAGGATCAAGATAGCTGTCTTTTGAAATAAAGGCACCTTCGTGCGCTGCGTGCTGCATAATTACATTTGCAAATCCTAACTCAAAAAAGATAGACATCCCCGCATAACTATTAAGAACGTAAAAGTATCCAAGTTCAACAGGAGTAAAGAATTTGGAGACAGCAAGTATCAGTAACAACTGAGTGAATATTTGGCTTATTCTCAATATAAAATTGAAAACAACTCCACCTTCTATTTTTAGCTTATTTAAAATGCCTTTAAATCCCAATGTCATTACTTTATATTATTTGTTTCTGAATTATTTTCCAACTCGCTAAGTACAGAAACAATCTTTTTTGCAGCACCGCCATTAAAATAAATATTTTCAGTGGTTAGTTTTGGCAACTCTTCAACTTGCCTTACTGCAGTTAATATTTGATCTTTATTAATCTCGACATTGATTATGTTCTGCCCAGCCATTCTGCCCTTTTGCCTATCTCCCAGGTTTATTACATATTTTCCGAATGATGCGGCCTCTATTATCCCACTTGAGGTGTTTCCCAGTAAAAAGTTACAGAAGTTTATAGCACTGAAGTAGCCTTTGCTACCCATATTTTCTATTAAAAAAACATTGCTTTTGTTGCCAAGTTGCCCAACAAGCATTTCTCTAACAACACTGCCATCTGTATCTGTGTTAGGCATTGTTATTACAAATTGAAGACGGGCCAGATCTGATATGGCATCAATTAATTCTTGCGTGTATTTTTTGTTTTTATATGCCGATACTGTTTCCGGATGAAATGTTGTCAGCACTGTAGGTTTATTGACATCAACTCCCCATTTGTCATAAAACTCGTCCTGGTTCATTAATTGGAGGTTTGATATATTATCAAGACTTAACGCACCAACCCAGTAAACATACTGCGGCTCATCAAGCATTTGCTCTATTCTAAATTTATATTCTAAAGTAGATGCAAAATGTATGCTCGATGCCTGGGTGATTGCATGCCGGAAAACATTGTCTATGGCACCTAAAGTTGTCTCTCCACCATGTATATGTGCAAATTTGACTTGAAAAGGCACACCAGCCATAACGGCAGCAAACATTTCGAAACGATCTCCCAGGCAAAAAACAATGTCAAACTCTGAACCATGTTCCTTCCAAAAAGAGGAAAATTGCGTAATGGTAAGCCCTATAGCAGTTGCAACACTGTTTGGAGTGTCAGACAACAACATCGACTCAACTGTAAACGCAATATCAAAACCGGCTTCAGTAATTTGGTTAGCTGTATAGCCGTGGAAATGTGAAAGGTGGGTACCAAAGCAAATTATTTTAAAGTCTACCCAGGTTTGTGTTTGCAACTTGGTAAGTAATGGTAAATAAATACCAAAATCAGCCCTGGAACTTGTTAAAACACCAATTTTCATTTAGAAGAAATCATTTTTATTTAACTTGGTTCCCGCTTCAATATCTCTATTAATTCTTTTTCCTAAAACGTCATCAATTTGCATCGGCGAAATACCATCACCGGGTCTTAGCATTTCCAGATCGTCATAAACAATAATGTGACCTTCCTTGACATCATTTTTTAAATGAATACTTTTTCTGGCAATAGAAATATTTTTAAGCTCAGAGGCACTTGGTTCTTTTAAACCCGAACCGGATATTGCCTGCTCAACATTACGTATAGTGCTAACCATTGCCTGAAGTTCAGCCGGTTCCAGGGATGCTTTGTGATCAGGCCCCGGTAAGTTTCTGTCTAAAGTAAAATGCTTCTCAATAACTGTGGCACCAAGGGCAACTGCAGCAATAGGAACTTCTATCCCCAATGTATGATCTGAATATCCTACTTCAACCTTAAACTTTTCTTTAATTGCGATCATTGCAAGCAGGTTTACATCAGCAAATGGGGTAGGATATTCTGTATTACAATGAAGAATAGTAATTTTAGTTTGAGATTTTTGAGCTAATACACTTACCGCCTCTTCTATTTCATCCATGGTACACATTCCTGTTGAAATAATTATTTCATCGGCAAGGTCAGCAATTTTTTCTAAATAAGGGCGGTTTGTAATTTCTCCTGAAGGCACCTTAAAAAGTGTTAAACCTAATTCATGTAAAAACTCTAAACTATAAAGATCAAACGCGGTAGAAAAAAATTTCACCCCTCTATTAGCACAATAATCAATAAGCACGCGATGATCGGCCTCTGATAGTTCCAGATTCTTCAACATCTTTAACTGGCTTTCTTTAACGTTGCCTGCATTAGCACTTTGATAATCAGCTTTTTTTGCCGCAGCACTTACAAGTTTCTCTGCCTTAAATGTTTGAAACTTAACATAATCTACTCCTGCATCTGCAGCTGCATCTATTAATTTTTTTGCTGTTTCGATGTTACCGTTATGGTTCACACCCGCTTCGGCAATTATTAACGTTTTATTCATTTTATTTGTGCTAATGCGGGGTTTCCATATACGGTAGAGCCGTTAGCTACGTGTTTAACTACCACTGCACCCGCGCCTATTACAACATCAGACCCAATTACAATACCCTGCCGTATGACTGCGTTAGCCCCGATAAAGCTTCTTTCGCCAACTTCAACATTGCCGGCTAAAACTGCACCCGGGGCTATATGCGCATAATTATTTATTACACATTCATGCTCAATTACGCTTGAGGTATTACATATAACCCCCTCGCCTACTTTGGCTAAGGGATTAATAACAGCACCTGCCATAACAACCGTTCCGTTACCTACTGTGGCATAATTAGACGTGGATGAATGCTTATGGAAAAGTGGAGGATAACTGATATCCCTTTCTTTTAATTTCTGAAAAATTGACGCTCTGATCAAATTATTTCCGATACAAACAAAAGCGTGGTAATTTTTATCAAGGGTTGCCGCATCATCCTTTCCCAAATAAGGAAGATTAAATGGATTATTTTTTTGAAGAGAGGTATCATAATAACCTTCAAGTACATAATTATTTGATAATAGCATATCTATAATAACAAAGGCATGCCCCGAATAACCAAATATTACCCCTTTATTTATCATAACCTTACGCTGCTTGGGATATTAACTAACCTGTCAGCGGCCCATTCGCAGTTTTCAAGAGGGCCTTTCTCAGCATCTTTAAACATCGGCAGCCTGTGCATCAATTCCCATACTGGCCTTGTCATTACACCACTTTGATTAGTATAAGTTAAAAACGCGTCTCGTTGTTTCCTGTCATCAAGGCAAATACAATTTAACCAGTAATTAGATTTAGCATCTGCTATATCACTGATAAAAGCAATGTTTAACTCTTCAAATTTTTGACTATAGATATTTGCTAATTCACGTTTATTAATAACAAAAGCATCCAGTTGCTCTAACTGCGCACAGGCCAGGGCAGCATTAAGGTTTGGCATGCGATAGTTATAGCCAATTTCATCATGCACAAACTCCCATGCATGCGGTATCTTGGCTTGGGTACTTAAATGTTTTGCTCGTTTAGCTAATGCAGCATTATTTGTGACTATAGCCCCACCGCCGCCACTTGTAACCGTTTTATTGCCGTTAAAACTAAATGTTCCCGAATCGCCAAATACACCTGTATGTTTACCCTTATAATAACTGCCAATTGATTCTGCAGCATCTTCTACCAAAACTATGTTCCATTTTTTACAAATGGCAGCAATTTGGTCTATACGGCATGGCATACCAAAGGTGTGCATTGGTACACAAGATTTTATGCGCCTTCCTGTGTTTTTATTATAGCAAAAACCGTCTGCATTTATTTGTGCATTTTCATTTAAAAATCTGTTTAATGCTTCCGGTGACATACCCAGAGAGTCTCTATCAATGTCTACAAAAACCGGTTTTGCTTTTATGTAACTAATGGCGTTACAAGTTGCTATAAAGGTTAAGCTTTGAGATAGTACCTCATCATCTTGTTCTACATCTGCTAAAACAAGTGCGAGATGTAATGCATTAGTTCCATTAACAATTGCTATAGCGAACGATGCACCGGTTATTTGGCACATCATTTCTTCAAAACGGTTTACATATTCTCCCACAGACGAAACGTAAGTAGAGTCAATTGCATCTAATACATACTTACGTTCGTTACCTATAAACAAGGGCGCATGTAGCGGAATAAACTCTTGTTTGGGAAATATTGATTTTATAAAAAGTACTGCTTCTTCAAATGTATCCTTCATTTTAAATATTATAAATATCCGCTTTGTATTTACTTAGATTATTAGCGTTATCGAACCAGGCAATTGTCTCGGCAAGGCCTTGAGAAAGAGTGTATGAAGGTGTCCAATTGGTGTTAGCCAAAATCTTTTCATTAGATCCATATAATCTAAACACTTCCGATTTTTCGGGACGCAAACGCTGATTATCAGTAACAATACGTGCCGATGGATTAATCTGGTTGATGATTTCCTGCGCTAAATCTCCAACTGATATTTCTGTTTGTGTTGCAATGTTGCAATCATGCCCAATCAATTTTTCCGATTTTGCAATCTCAATAAAGCCCTGAACTGTATCCTTAACAAAAAGTAAATCTCTGGTAGGGACAATATCCCCTAATTGTATTTCATTTTTTCCGTTAAGCAGCTGCGTAATAATGGTGGGGATTACGGCTCTTGCAGATTGCCTCGGCCCATATGTATTAAATGGCCTAACAATAGTTAGCGGTAAATCAAAACTTCTGGAAAAAGAATCTGCGATACAATCGGCACCTATTTTTGAAGCAGAATAAGGTGATTGTGGCTGACGCGGATGATTTTCATCAATAGGTATATATTTTGCTGTACCGTAAACTTCTGATGTAGAAGTAACTAATACCCTCTCCACATTAAGATCTTTGGCGGCCTGCACAATGTTCAAGGTACCTTTTACATTGGTATCTATGTAAGAATCTGGCGAGTGATAGCTAAAAGGAATTGCTATTAAAGCGGCTAAATGAAATACAACGTCGATACCTGCCATGGCTGTACGAACGCCGTTAGGATCTCTTATATCCCCTGTAAATATTTCAATTTTTTTTAAAACCTCTTCAGGTAATGTGTCAAGCCAGCCCCAGCTATTAAAAGAGTTGTAATAAACAAATGCGCGTATAATAGCGCCCTCTTCAATCAAACCCTCAATTAAATGGCTACCAATGAAGCCATCAGCACCGGTTACCAGTACTTTTTTATCTTTTAAAATCACGTCAATAGGTAATAGTAGGATTATTATTAATTAAGTTATAATCGTTATGTCTGCCAACATCTATCCATTCTTCAATAAAAGGGTATGCAATAACGTTTAAACCATCTTTAATACAGTCTTTCATCAAGTCTGTCATGTTATATTCTTCGTTATCAGGTATTTTTCTTATTAACTGGGGGTTGACAACATACATACCTGCATTAACCAGAAAACTGTGTTTGGGTTTTTCAATCACATCCCTGATCTTGTTGTTATCATTCGATAACACCCCAAATGGTACTTCTATTTCGTGTGTTCTTGATGCAACGGTTAAGTCGGCCTTGGCATTGAGATGATATTTTATAAACATTTCGAAATTAATCTCTGTCAAAATATCACCATTTGAAACAATAAACGGCTTATCAAGCTCTCTGATAAGACGCAATGCGCCACCTGTTCCCAAGGGTTTATTTTCTACAACATACTCTATGTTTACGCCATGATTACTTCCATTCTTAAAATACTCTGTAATCACTTCAGATTTATAATAGGTTGTTATTATGAAATTTTTAAACCCGTAAATTTTAAAGCGATTGATGATCAATTCAAGGATAGGCTTCCCGTTTACCGGCAGCATGGGTTTCGGCGTGGTATCAGTTAATGGCCTAAGTCGCTTGCCAAATCCCCCCGCAAAAATAACTATAGTATGGTCAGAAATCTTATGATCGGAAACAGTAAATTGATTAATATGGATAATATTAACGCAAACACCATTTACATCAATTATGGGTAATTGCTTTATCTTGTTTACAATGATGATTTGGTAATGAGTTTCGCGTTCGTCGCTCGCGTTACCGGTTAATGCCTGCGGTATAGGCATACTCCTTTTTATGTCAAGTACCACACTAAGCGGGCTTTGCAGGTCAAACCCTTTTAGCAGTGCACGTCTTATATCACCATCGGTAATTATTTCCAAAAATTTGCCATCCTGATCAACAATCACCGCAGTACCTAGATATCCACTTCGATCAATTGCAGTTATTGCATCGATTAACTTATCGTTAACAAATAAACTTATATCTTTAAGTAATTGCTCCATTACAAGTTTTAATCTTCAAACAGGGTCATATTATATTTTATCTCTTCACGCGGCAAGAATGGGAACATATCTTCTAATGGTCGTGATTCCAGGGTTCCATCTTCACGTTTAAACGCCGAAGCTTTGGGTGTAATTATAACATCGTAAGCAATCTTTACTTCGCATATAAAGGGTTCATCACTATGTAAGAGTTGTTCAATTTTCCCTAAATCATCGTTAGTGTTTATTTGCTCATAGCCGAATGAATATGCTTCTGCAAGTTTCTTAAAATCAGGAGTGCCTACGCCCGATTTATCATCAGAAGCGTATATTCTGCCTTCCATTAAGCTGTTTTGTGTTGATCTGATGCTCGCGTATCCGGCGTTGTTATATATAAAGATTTTTATCGGCAATTTATATTGCTTCATAGTCAACAATTCCTGAACGTTGAATTGAAAACTACCGTCACCGGTTACACAAATAACGTTTGCCGCAGGGTTAGCAACCTTAGCGCCTATACATAGAGGTAAATCCCAGCCCATTGAACCCCAGTTACCGCCACCTACTACTATGCGTTGATTATTTTTAACTTTGAAAGCTTGATATAAACTAACACAGTCAAAACCGTTGCCTGATATTATAACTTCGCCTCCTGTTAAATAATCTGATAGTTTATCCATGAAAACATACATGTTTACGTGGTTTTTATCTTGATAATAATCCTCAAGTATTATAGGGTACTTATCTTTCCAGTTTTTACACGCATCAAGCCAACGTTTGTCTGTATTAAGCTGTCTTGAAGACAACTCTTTACCAATCAGTTTAATAAACTCGCCCGCGTCACAAACTACTTCTAAATCTGCTTTAATTGGTTGATATCTTATTTGATTTATATCAATATCAACTATTATTTTCTTTGCTTTTGGTGCAAAGTTATCAAAGTTAAATCCAACTTTAGCAATGCTAAGGCCTGCGCCTATAGCAATTAAACAATCACAATTCTGTACCGCAAAATTGGCTCTTCGCTGCCCGCTTGTACCAAAAGCGCCTACGCTTCTTGGGTGTTCATCTATTATCAAATCTTTAGATAAGACGGAAACTACAGCCGGAATTTCTATATTATTAAAAAGTTTAAACCATTCATCACGTGCCCCTGCTAAATTTATACCATTACCAGGAACAAAAAGCGGACGTTTAGATTGACTAATGAGGTCGCATATTTCTTTAACCTGTTCCTCTGTTATGGTTGGTAAAGCTTTAGCTTTTTTTGAATTGTCTTTTTCTTCAAACTCAATAATAGTTCCCTGGATATTGGTTGGTATTTCTATCCATACCGGGCCCGGGCGTCCTGAAGTGGCAAGTCCGTAAGCTTTTTCGATCTCGTCGAATATATCATCAGGATTAGTAACCGATACAGCGTATTTCGTTATCGGTTTTACTGTCTCGATAATATTAGCTTCTTGTGCGCCTTTTTGCCGTATCAATGAGTAATCGGCAATAATATCAGATCTAACCTGTCCGGAAATAATAATTAATGGAATAGAATCATACCAAGCTCCAAAAACGCCTGCTATTGCATTACCGGCACCAGGGCCAATAGTTACCAAAGCTACACCTGGTTTATTTTTAATCCTCGCATAACTTTCTGCAGCGATAACGCTGGCTTGCTCATGGTTGTTACAAGTATAAGACAGATTAAGATTTGTACCAATTGAATCAGTTAAGTGCATTATACCGCCACCTGTAACCATAAACACATGATCAATCCCCTTCTCAACTATATAATCAATAACTATATCAGAAACCTTTTTTTTCATTTTATTTATATGATTCAATCATTTTATTAATCCCTGTTATCAAATCTATTTTTTGTTCGAGATTTAATATTTGCTTTATTTTATCTACGGCCGGAATATAGCTATCATTTTGCACAACTTTGTCATGGGCAATAATTACCTTACTGCCTTTATAGATCTCTGTTAGCTGAGTAGCTAATTCTAATAATGTGACAGGGTTACCTGATCCGACATTAAAAGTATCATTTTTACCAAAAACCAGGATATGCCATAGCCAAACAGATAATTCTGCCCCATATAAATAAGAGCGATAAACATTCCCGGCATTTTTAATTAGAATATCTTCATTGGTAATTATGTTTTTTACAAAATTCCCGATCGCGTAAGCGCCACTTAACGGCAATGCTGCTCCGGAAAAAGTAAATAATCGGGCTACGTTAAATGTTATATTATCAGCAGTTGCTAGCTGATAACCTAAAAATTCTGAACCTATTTTGCCCAATCCGTATCCTGTGTTTCGATAACTAAAATCTGCGCTTATGGGATCAGATTCTTTTATTGGAGTAAGCGTCTCCTTATTTTTTCCATAAACAGCTCCGGAACTGGTAAATAAGAAATTTGAAACTCCTTTATTCTTAATAAGTTGCCAAAATTTAAAAAACATATCAATGTTTTCTGTCAATTGGTCTTCCCCTTTCAACGATTCTGTATAAGTGGCTAAATGAACAACATAATCAATATTACCTAACTGATTTTCCTTTACTTGCTCAAGATCTTCTATAATAACTTTAATCTTACTTTTCGCAAAATACTCAGAAAAATAAAGCTCCAATTTATCATTACTCCGAGTAATCAAAATAGTTTTGATGTTAAGCTTAAGTTTTACATCTGCGTAAAATAACCCTTTTAGCACCCAATAACCAACAAATGATGTAGGACCGGTTACTAAAACAGTTTTATTTCTTAACGCTTCAAAGGCCGAAAGGCCGTTATTAAGCATAAACTCATAGTCATCTTCATTTAAATTGAATTTCATATAAATCTATGAGTTAATATACTTTTCGATCACATCGGCAATATAATCATAATGGCTCTCATTAAGCCCAGGCCAAACCCCTAACCAGAACGACTGGTTCATGATGGTATCAGTATTCGTTAAATCACCAACTACACGGTGTGCAATATTTGCATAAGCAGGTTGCCTTAACAGGTTGCCGCCAAAAAGCAGCCTTGTACCGATCTTATTTTCTTCGAGATGCTGCACTAACATATGGCGGTCAGTTGCATCCCCTTCTCTTAGCGTTAGAAGAAAGCCAAACCAAGAAGGATCAGAATTAGGAGTTGCCTCTGGTAAAATGAATACTTCCTCAAACTTTTTCATCCTTTCATACAACACTGCATAATTTTCGCGGCGTTTTTGGATAAATTTATCCAGCTTATTAAACTGTGATAAACCAAAAGCAGCCTGCATATCTGTTACCTTAAGGTTAAAACCGATATGAGAGTAAGTATACTTGTGATCATACCCATAAGGTAACGTGCCAAGTTGCTGGCTAAACCTGCAGCCACAAGTATTGTCTTTGCCTGGTGCACAATAACAATCACGTCCCCAATCTCTGAAACTTTCTGCTATTTTTTTCAATTCAGGATTGTTAACAACAACCGCTCCACCTTCTCCCGTTGTAATGTGATGAGCTGGATAGAATGAAAAAGTGGAAATATCTCCGAAAGTGCCGGTTTTTTTTCCGTCATAAGTTGCTCCGAGAGAGTCACAATCGTCTTCAACAACCCACAAATTGTGCTTTGTTGCCACTTCCATTACTTTGCCCAAATTAAACGGATTGCCTAAAGTATGCGCAATCATAATTGCTTTGGTTTTTGAAGAAACGGCCTCTTCTAGCTTATCTGCAAGTATGTTATGAGTAGCAATATCGACATCTACAAATACCGGCACAGCCCCAAACTGGATCATAGGGTTAATGGTGGTTGGAAATCCCGCTGCAACAGTAATTACTTCATCGCCCGGCTTTATAGCCCTATCACCGAGTTTGGGTGAAGTTAAGGTATAAAAAGCTACTAGATTAGCAGAAGATCCTGAATTTACTAACAATGCTTTACAGGCATCAAAATAGGCAGCAAAATTATTCTCAAAAGCAGAGGCAAACCTTCCAGCAGTTAGCCATCCATCAAGTGTTGCATCCAATCCCATTAGAATATCTGCTTCATCTAGTACCTTCCCAGTTACTGGTATATAATTTTCACCCGGAATAATAATTTGTCGGGTTGCCTTTGCGATACGAGCCCTAATGCTTTCAGTATCTATATCAAAAAAATCCATGCTGTTATACTGATGTTTGTGTTATTAATTCAAAATATTCTAAAATTTGCTGGCGGCTATAATCAGCAATAGTATCGGGAGTTGATAGATATGCTTTATACCAATCGATGGTATTAGCTATAGCTTTGGTTGCATTAAGCATTGGCCGCCAACCCAATTTATTCATTGCTTTGCTGATGTCTAATGTAAGTTTTGAAGCTTCATGTAAATTCCCGCCATCACGTTCCACTTTATAAGTACCTGCTGGCCATGCTTTGACAACCTGCTCTGTAACTGCTTTAACGGTTAATGTATCACTGGCCACAGGGCCAAAATTAAATGCCTCACTGAAATCTGTAGGGCTTTCAGCAAGTTTAGCAGCTAATAGCAGATAGCCATTTAGTGGTTCAATTACATGTTGCCACGGTCGGGTAGAACTTGGATTGCGAATAGTAACCTCCTGGTGAGCTGCCATCGCTTTAATTATGTCTGGCAATAATCGGTCTTTTGCCCAATCGCCTCCTCCAATTACATTTCCAGCCCGGCCTACGGCGATAGCCTTTTTATGAGCTTGAATTTGGCTGATATTAAAAAAGGAGTTCTTATATGAATCAATGACTAATTCAGCACAGGCCTTACTTGCACTGTAAGGATCATACCCGCCTAACCGGTCATTTTCTCGGTAGGGGTAAAGCCACTCGTAGTTGTGATATACTTTATCTGTAGTTATCAATACTACTTGGCAAGGCCTTTCAATAAGTTTCAGCGTTTCAAGGACATTAGCAGTCCCAATGGCATTTATTTGGAAAGTGTCAACTGGTATTTCATATGACAATCTAACTAAGGGCTGTGCTGCTAAATGAAAAATATAATCAGGTTGAAAGTTCTTTACAGTTTTGCATAGTAATTCAAAGTTCATTAAGTCCCCAATGGTAGATTCGCAAAGATTATCGCCATTTAGGGCATTATAAAATGATGGAGATTCTGCTTTTAAGGCATAACCATGCACTTTGGCCCCTAACTCCTTTAAGATCATAAGTAACCATGACCCTTTGAAGCCGGTATGGCCTGTTAAAAAAATTTTTTTATTCTCAAACCGTTGCTTTAGCTGTTCTAATGTATACATTACCAAATTTTCCAAGGTGCTTGGCCTGCCGACCAAAGTTCATTAAGATCTTGCTTATCTTTCAAAGTATCCATAGGCCGCCAGAAACCACTATGCTTGTAAGTCATTAATTCGCCGTTTTGAGCCAAATTTTCTAGTGGATCTTTCTCCCATATAGTATTATCTCCCTCTATGTAATCGAAAATTTCCGGATTACATACAAAATAACCACCATTGATCCATGAGCCATCGCCTTTGGGTTTTTCTGTAAAAGAAATCACCTCGTTGACGGAATTAATTCCTAAAGCTCCGAATCTTCCAGTAGGCTGAACAGATGTTATCGTACAAAGTTTGTTATGTTTTCGATGAAAATTCACGAGCTCGCCTATATTGACATTTCCAACACCATCACCATATGTCAGCATAAAAGGTTCGTTTTTTACATAATGTTGTATTCTTTTGATTCTACCTCCGGTCATCGTATCATTACCAGTATCAATTAAAGTAATTTTCCAAGGTTCTGCTTGTGAATCATGTACCTTTATATTATTATCAGATAGATCAATAGTAATATTAGACTTGTGAAGGAAATAGTTAGCAAAGTACTCCTTAATAATATATCCTTTATAACCTAGGCAAACAATAAAATCATTAAAGCCATATTCAGAATAAATTTTCATAATATGCCACAAAATAGGCATACCGCCTATTTCAACCATTGGTTTCGGTCTTACTGTAGTTTCTTCAGATAGCCTTGTTCCTAGGCCGCCAGCTAATAAAACAACTTTCATTTGTTAGTAATTAAAATTTCAACATTATCATCCATCGGGTAGGTGCTACATAATAAGCAGCCATACTCTGGGATTACTTTATTAATAGGCTTTCCATTTACAACTTCTCCATTTAAAAGTTGCCCTAAGCATAAAAGACAATCACCTGTTTGACAGGAATACGGCACATCGATATTTTCATCTAACGCCGCTTCAAGAATAGTCTTTCCGGCTAATACTTCAAAATTAAATATCGCATCATCCTTTTTTAATTTAATCGTTCTCGTTTTTATATTGGCTGGTATCAAATGTTTGCCACCAAAATCTTCACTATAAATGTAATCTGCATCTACACCAGCATTAGACAAACTGATTTTAACCAAATCCGTTAATGCGTGCGGTCCGCATATATAATGTGCAGCCAACATTTCTTCTTCAGCTATCGAATTAAGTATATGAATAACGTCAGTGTTAAGTAATCGTCCTGAATAACAATAGGTTACATCCTTAGAAACTCCCTGACTAAAAAAATAGATAATTTTCAATCTATCCCTGTATTGTTCCTGAAACCCTTTTAATTGGTTATAAAAAATTGTAGATTGCTTGTTTTTGCTACTGTATACTATAACAACTCTCTTGAGCTCTTCGTTTAATAAAGCTTTTTTTACAATAGAGTATAATGGGGTAATACCACTACCACCTGCCCATAATACTAACGTTTTGGGAGGAATAGCAAAATCTGCTTTATTAAAGGTAAAGCTACCCATCGGCGGTATAACTTCAATAATATCTCCTTCGTTAACTTGGTCAAAAATATAACTAGATACTATCCCGTCCTTAATTTTTTTGACGGTGATATTTAAGCTATCATCAAATGCAGGTGTAGAACTTAAAGAGTATGGTCTAACATATTTTCTATTTCCTATTTTTAATATCACGCTCAGATATTGGCCTGCTTCATATTTGATCTTTTTAAGGTTCGGCTGCTTGAAATATATTGTCACAGTATCGTCTGTTTCGCGAATAACATCAATAACTTTTAAAAAATATGTGAGCATCTTAATTTAAAAGAAATTTAAAGACTCTGGTCATCACCAAGGCCAATATTGTGAATATACCGCCTATTATCCCGCCAACTATTAAGCTTTTTAACTTCCCTGTTTTCTCCTTCTCTAATGGGTACATTGGTGAATCAATAAGCTGAATTAAAGGAGTTTCCTTCCGTAAAGAAATTTTAGATAACTCGAGATTTTTGATAATCTCAGTTAGTATAGCCTTACTTGCTTCAGCATTAAACTGAGATATTTGTACGCCAGTTCTTAATGTACCACGACTAGGGTTTAAATTTGGTGTAGCATCTGTAATAGCTGCAGAATGATAAACCGCACCATTCAAAGTTCTTCTAACAGAATCTGCCTGATGTTGCAATATGTTAACCGTTTGTAACGAGCGCTTGGTTTTTGTCTGGATATAAAAATCATTAACGGTAAGAACTATCTGATCATTAAAGGTCTTTGCGAAAAATTCATCGGGAGCGGTCACAGAAACTCTAATGATAATTAGCTTTTTATCTACTTTTGCAACATTTAAATATTTTATTCGAATGTTATCCACTATAGTTTGCAACACGCTATCTCGCAAACGTTCAGAACCTGGAATGACCTTCTCTCCAAACTGAATGTTTTTAAGCTTTGGGTCTTTCGCCCATTTTTCACGCAAATGATTAATCGCAATATATCGGTCCACTAAAAGTTCTGAATGCTGGCCGATGGTCACTTTTTTAAGTAACGTATTGATTATCATTGTACGAGACTTATACAACTCAAAGATGTTTTCGCCTTGAAATAAACCGCCGCTTGAATTTACATCTAGTCCCACCATACTAGCTAATCCTGCATATTGGCCAATCCCACCAGTGCCGATAGCATCGTCTAATACAAAGGTACAGACAGCCGTATATTTTGCTTCTTCAATATAGCTATATAATAGTCCCAGAAGCCCAAAAATGCAACCGACAAGAAGAACAAGAATTTTTTTTTTGTATATATATTTTACCGTTTCACGAAGCTTTGATAACAAATCTTTTAAAGATATTTCTTCGTCTGCTTTATAGGTGACATCGGCTTGCTGGTTATGCATGAATTGACTTATATCTAAAATCTCATTTAATATTTGGATGCAAAAATACATAATTTCGCATATAGAATTATTGATTTTTCATTAAATAAATCAAATGCCAACACAAATCATCTACTTCAAATTCCGCAACCCATTTGACTTTTCTCCACACCGCTTCGAGATAGGCAATGCCATTATTCAGAACAAAGGGCTGGCCGACAACTTCTTTTTGAAAAAGCTCTATGACTTAGAAGAACAAGAATACGGCCCATATTACTATTTCCACTTTGATTATTTTTCAATAAGCCATCCTGATCAGGAAGAACGGTATTTCAATCATTTGTCGGATATTGTGATCAATCGCATTGATCACTACAAAAAGAAAGATCCGTTTTCATCCAGCTACCCCAATCATATGGCAAGCATCAAAAAGCTGGAAACATTCCTGGCCTTTCTGAAAACCGTTGACCGCTGGCATAAGCTTGAACCAATTGAATCAGTAATAGCCGAGAAAGATCGCGAGATAGACCGGTTGAATGCCAGGATCGAAATGCTGGAAGCACAATTGAAAGAAGCAACTAAATACGATGCTAGTGAAAAGATTATGCTAAGCAAAGGTGGCATAGCCGCGTTCATGGATCTGGTACACCAGATGCAGGACTTGAAAATGCCTAATGACAACAAGCTGGCCCGCTCACAGGGTCAAAGCCCCTGGTATAAAATGATCGCTAAGTACTTCAAACACGGCGATAAGGACATTTCTATTGATACTGCTCATAATTACTTCCCGGCTAATAAAGACGATAAACCAGCTAAGTATATTAATATAGACGAAGAAGATAAGCTTTTCAAAATAGTCCCCAAAGATAAGGAGTAGCGTTTTACCCTCCAGATCTGACCAAACGCTACCATTGGTCATTCATTTCGCCCTTTCACCCCCGATTTTTGAACCATCGCGTTCAAGAGAATCCAAATGATCGTTCCCTCGAACCGGTTTAATTATTAATCCAAACACGAAGGGCAGAATGAATTTAGAGATCATCACCAAAGAAGATTTAAGAGAGTTTGAAAGCAGGCTTTTAATAGAGATCAAAAAGCTTGTACAACTCGACGGGCAGGGGGCGTCCAAGAAATGGCTGAAAAGTAATGAGGTCAGGAAACTACTAAAGATATCACCCGGTACCTTACAAAACCTGCGCATCAATGGTACGCTCAGCTTTACCTGCATTGGCAGCATTATCTACTATAAGCTTGAAGACATCAACAAGCTGCTGGAAGGAGGCGTCAAATGAAGACAGCTATTTTAACACCGGAGCTTGCCGGTTACACAAAACTCCTGCGCTGCATTAGTAAGGATGAAAGGCTGAATGCAACCCATGTCAGCCTATTAACCGGACTCTTTGTCCACTGGCAGCGCAACGGCTTTGCCAGTCCTTTTGCCATTACGCGTAAGGCACTGATGGCCTACAGTAAAATTGCATCAATAGCGACTTACCATAAGGGTATCAAGGAACTGGATGCTTACGGTTATATCAAGTACCAACCGTCTTACAATCCAAAACTCGGCAGCCAGGTTTACTGGCCCGCGGACTGGCAAATCTTAAAATCATGATGAAAGGGTATATCTCCATATCGGCCGATCTATGATCAGCCTATCGGAATATCTTATGTCCTTCCGCGAAAGGGAGCGAGCGGAAGTCGGGCGCACCCGACTTTTTCCGCTCGCCCTGCGGGGGCTGAGGCGGTTTTTCGTATACCGTTGGTATACTTTGCCCCCCGCTTTATGCAATTGAAAAGGAAAACAGTATACCTGGCGGTATACCAGATAAAGAAAATATGTGAATGATGGCGATAAATGAAAATAACAAGACGATCCGGTTTTCAGAGAAAACAGATCATAAGCTGCAAGCTGTTGCTAATAAATGCGGCTTGTCAAAGCTGGATCTGTTACCTACATGGTAGATTATTTCTATAAGACCAAGAAAGATCCGAGAGACCTGAACGATGACCTGCTGAAGAATGCAATTAACCGAAAGACCGATAACATAGTGGCATTTATCAAAACGCAGGAGCAAGACTTATTGATACCTATCAAAAAAGAAGGTGAAAGGTTGGGTGCATCGCAAAGGCAGATAGTTGAGTATTTCAACAAGCAGATTATCGCTCATAATAAACAGCAAAAAGAATCTTATGATGGGCAAGTATTGGCTATTGGCAAAGTCGTCGATTACCTGAGTAAGTTGGATACTGCACAACTTGATAAGAATAAATTGAAGAAACGTTTCAGCGGCATATTGGAACATTACATGACCGAGCGGGAGAAAATGACCATGCTCAGTAAGCAGACAGATAAAGATGAGCTCATGCGCTTTACCAGGGAACAGGTAAATAACTTATAGATGATATCATATAAGAGGCAACAGATTTAAAGGTAACCAATATGCACATCAATATCACGAAAGGCGAGACTGGCAACAACAAAGGCAGCAGTAGCCAGTTGGTCGCCTATCTGGAAAAAGAGAGCCGGCTGGCTGAAAAGCTGGATCATTACCATCAGCCGGAATATTGGTTCAGCCATAACCGGAATAACATCCAGCCTTATGAGGTGAGGCAAGGCATCGATAATAATGTCGCCAAGCTTTCAAAAGATGACGCCAAGTTCTTCCTGATCAACATCAGTCCGAGCGAAAAGGAGTTGCTATATCTGAAGGAACGATATGGAAAAGAAAATGCAAAAGCTTACCTGAAAGACTATGCCAATTTAATTATGGATGCTTATTCCAAAAACTTCAAGCGCAACGGTATTGATAGCAACAAAGACCTGGTTTATTACGGCAAGCTGGAGCAAAACCGCTACTATACATATAAAGACCCGGAGGTAAGAAAAGGTAAAGCAATTAAGGGCGATATCAAGCCGGGCGAACAAATGCATGTTCAGATCATTGTGAGCCGTAAAGATGCGAGTAATAGCATCAAGCTAAGTCCGCTCAATAATTCCAAAAGAAAAAATGCTGCCCATAGCCAAAAGGTCGGGCAATTTGACCGGGTTGCATTTAAGCAGCTATCTGAAGCTTTATTTGATAGGATGTTCGATTATGACCGGGAGGTTAAGGAATCTTTTAGGTATGCCAATACGCTTAAGCACGGCACTTATGAGCAGACAGAGGAAGTAAAAGAACAGCACCGTAAGCAACAGGCTAATAAAGTTGCTATTGAGCAGGGGCATAGTCAAGGTGTAAGTTTAATCGATACTCTATTGAAAGGAGGCCGGTCTATCGGTGGTGCACCTGCGCAGGATGATGACCAGCGGCGAAGAAGGAAAAGAGGCCATGGTTATGGACATGATAATGATCAAAGTCAGGGTTATTCCATGTAATTCAGGGTTATTCCATGTAATGGAAAGTGAAGCCCCCTGCGACTGCGGCAGGTTGCTACATGGCACCACGCGCTACGCGCCGGGTTCCATTTCGCAGCTAGCCTCGCCGCCGCACGCAGGCAAGTATTCGTTCCTCATACACGCCTGCTTTCCAGCGCACATAACAGTAACGGTCACCGCACCGCCGTCACAAAGATACCTGCGCAGGGAAATTGTCAAGGGTATATAAACAACGGCTATCGCCGTTGCCCTTGACAATTTCTCCGCTTCCGGCTCCGGTTGTTTAAGCGGTGCAATGACCTGGTGTGTGCAGTGGAGTGTTATTTACCAGTACTACCCATTACTATATTTTTTCTTCAAAACCGCCATATCGTCGCTCACCTTCTTATCCAGCACCTTCGCGTAGATTTGAGTAGTCCGCAAACTACGGTGACCAAGCATTTTACTTACCGTTTCAATAGGCACGCCATTAGTTAGCGTAACCGTAGTAGCAAAGGTGTGGCGGGCACAATGGAAAGTTAATTCCTTTTGTATGCCTAAGCAATCTGCTATTTCTTTTAGATAAGCATTCACTTTTTGATTAGTAATAGATGGGAATACCGTGCCAGCATTTACTGCTCTTGGATCATCACGATAACACTCGACTATTTCTAAGGCTTGAGGTAGCAGCGGTGCGGGACAGCGTTCCCGTTTTTATACGGGTTGTATTAATCCAGATTTCCCTGTCTATACCAATAACCAAATCTGAAGGCTTCAATGCAACTAAATCTGCGTAAGATAAGCCGGTAAAGCAGCTAAACAGGAAAAGATCTTTAATCAGTTCGAGGCGAGCGGTCGAGAATTGCTTTTTTGTCAGTTCTTCGATCTCCGTTTCACTCAAATAAGCCCGATGAGTTTCACGCGTCTTCACCTTATAAGCCATAAATGGATCTTTCATCAACCAGTCGTTCGCAACGCATTGACCGACAATCTTCTTTAGCTTTTTGATCATGCCCATAGCGGTATTATGTTGAATGTTTTTAATCGTCTTCAAATAATACTCGTACTCCGTAATAAATTGATAATTTAATTGATCTATCGGCAAATCATTCATCTTATAGTGGTGCTTAATAAACGCTTCAATAGATTTATAGACCGTCTTGTATTTCTTCAGCGTGCCGTTGGCAAACTCTTTGCCTACTAAGGTCGCAAACTGATCGTTATGATATTGATAAACTGCCAAAATGGTATGCCTTGGAGCTTCCTCCTCTACAGGCTCACCATTATAAAGGCTTCTGATGGCTTTAGCCGTTAATCTTTCCGGACGCAAGCAATTCTCTTTGCGATTCATACAATTTAGCATTTAATTGTTCCAGCCACGCATTAATGGCCTTTGCCTCTTTACTTGTTCCTGAAACCCGGCAGGATTTCGTACTCCATTGTTCTGTTGTGCACATTCTCTGCGTGTTCCATTCCACCCGTTTACCGTCTACCATTAATCTTGAATAGATCGGAAATCGTCCTTCCTTAGCTGTTCTTGACTTCTTGAGATAGAACAGCACCTTAAATGTCTTTTTCATTTTTCTGAATTTTAAAGATGAATAAAAGTAGTCCCTACGTTCTTTCCAGTCAAGATGTTTGTTTTTTAAACATGTTTATTTACAGTGCTTTGTGAGCTAAATCGGAGTCGTTTATCAACATCGGTGCCGACTCCGATCTAGCCCCTTTTACGCCCGATTTAGCTGGATTTTTTGGTGTGGTCTGAAAACAAAAAACCCTTCAAATCGTGTCGTTTGAAGGGTTTTGCAAATTTTGGAGGGTCTTCCAGTGATCCCGCTGGGACTCGAACCCAGGACCCCAACATTAAAAGTGTTATGCTCTACCGGCTGAGCTACGGAATCATTAACCGTTTCCGATTAAAGTGGTGCAAATATAGAGCTATTTGGGTATCTGCGCAAGCCTTATTTTAATTTATTTTAAAGTTTTTTTAAACGCTTCATTTACAGTATACTATTTTCTTAATATTCCTATTTTTCCGCCGTCTCCCGCCAAAATCACCAGTTTCCCATGCTTTGCCTTACGGCATACATTGAAACTTTTATCATCAATTTGCTTCCAATTTTTGCCGCCATCTATACTAATATTGGTGCCGGCTGTCCCAGTAGAAAGGAAAATATCAGTCCCAATAATATCCACACATGACTGATAGCCAGAGGGAAAACTGTTTGCCAAATGCCAGCTTAGTCCATTATCCGCGGAATAGCAAGCTATAAAATCGCGTCTTTTGTCAATTTTATAATCACCGCCTACTATAATCCATCGCTTATTATTAGCTGTCACAGAAAAAGCGCCCTGACTGCTTTGTCCGTGCAAAATGGGTAAAGTAGTGTGTTTCCAGCCAGATTGGGTTTTACTAATTATTTCTGCAGAACAGCCGCCGGTGACAATAGTTATTTTATCATGTACCACTAAACAAGTGCCGCTTGCAGCAAACGCCGCCTGATCTTTGATGGCATCAGGGCCGTCTATTGCTGTCCAGCTATCGCCGCCATTTTTGGTCTCTAATACTAAAAACTTATTTTTTATGGGATCGCCTATCGCAAAACCATGTTTACGGCTGATGAAATCCATCGCATCCAAAAAATATGTACTATCGTTTTTGCGGTAATTTGCTTTCCAGGTATTGCCGCCATCTGTAGTCTTTAAAATCATTGCGGGAGTGCCTGAACTCATAATAGCAGCTTCTTTTGCCGAAAAAGCTTCAATATCTCTAAAATCAGATTTTTCATAGCCTTTCACCTGCTGCCAATTCCACGACTTGCCGCCATCAATAGTTATCGCTATATAGCCTTTGCTGCTGCTGATCCAGGCAACGTTATCGTCAACAACAGATAGGCCTCGAATACTAACCGGTTTATTTTGTTCAATTAATTCTATATGCTGTGCCATAGAAACAATGGGGAGTAACAGCAGAATAGTTTTGATAAAATGCAATAATTTGTTTTTGATCATAAGGCGCCTAACCGACAATATGTTAATCCTGCTAAGGTATCCTTTATGATGATTTTTTTGCAATAGACTTACACTTTAATGTTTATTTTATATACAGAAAAACTATATTTGCACCCTGCTTACAAGCCCGGGTGGCGAAATTGGTAAACGTTGCGGTCTCAGAAGCCGTTGAGAATTGTCTCTTGAGAGTTCGAGTCTCTCCTCGGGCACGCCCAAAGCAAAATAGAAAAAGCCTCTTTTAGAGGCTTTTTCTATTTTGGTACAAAAATGTTATGCTTAATTTGTTCGAAGCAATAATCACATTTTTAGATACTTATGTATGTATTTGTCGTTTTGGGGGATGGAGAAATAAAGAAGTCACTTTTAATATTTTTTCAGCGCAGCCAATTGTAGTATCTTACGGCACTTAATAAATTTAACCTATTGTTGATCTAAATCCATTCATGAAAAAAACTTTTCTGAAAGTTATTCTTGTGCTTATTTCATTTGCCTTAATTACTTCTTGCAGCAAAAAGGACAACAAGAATTCATTGCTACAAAATGTTGTAACGCTCGATTCAAAATCAATTTCATTGCATTATGACGAGAGTCATCAGTTTTCTTTAATCGGAAATGGAAATGCCGTTATATCGTCTTATAATTGGGTATCAACTGATGTTACCGTCGGTATAGTAGATCAAACCGGAAAGTTTGCCGCGCAAAAGATCGGAACAACAACTATTAAAGCTGTTAAAGGTAATGATGTAATTGAATCCCTGGTGACTGTTCTGCCTTATAGCAATATCTGCAAAGAGCCTTATTGGAACTTCAGCGATAATATGCCGGCAACCAAGTCAAAAGAATCCAGAGCCTTGGTCGGTCAGACGTCTACTATTCTTACTTATTCCGGCGAAAATGAAAAGGTAAGAAATATCATGTATATATATGACGCTAACAGTAAAATGAGCAGTGCCGCAATATTACTTGCTAATACAACAGCGGTTATCAACGAAAGTGCGAGTTTTTTTAAGGAGCGATATGCCTATAGTGGTTTAGATAGTAACATTTATTTTTATAGCGATAATAAAAACGTGATAATCGGAGTAACGGTAGATCCTATATTAGGTTTTGTTGCTATATATATTCCATATTCTACTTCAAAAGTAAATGCGATAAACACTAAGACAATTCTGGATATTGTAAAAGGCGTAAGAAAAGTTCAATAGGAAGAAGCGTAATAGCAGAAAAAAAAGTAGCTTAGCCTCCCAATTGCAAATATGAGATATCAAGTTATTTAATATTTCATATTCATTTAAGGCCCGGGTGGCGAAATTGGTAGACGCACCATCTTGAGGGGGTGGCATTCGTAAGGATGTACGAGTTCGAATCTCGTTCCGGGCACACTGCATTAAAACCGTAATAATTTTCTCTTCAGGATAAAAAATCCGACCACTACGGCGATAAGTAAAATAATAATCCAAACAATAGTAGATTTTAGATTCCCCATAATATTCGTTGAGCTACGATCATCCGCTACATGATTACTAGTTGAATCATGCTGAATAGTTGTTTTCTTGAGTGTATTTAATTGAGAGTTATCAGTTTTGAAAATGTTGTTTTGTGTTAGGCTTTTTTGATGATAATGCGCCTTGACGGTTTTTACTTTAGGCGATGCCTTAAAGCTGATGCTTAGACCGGATTTATCTTTCGTAAAGCCAATTATTAAATCATCGTTCTCAAAGCTTTCGATAGAATCTTTAAGATTAAAGCTACCCAATAACGGTTTACCGCTTATTGAAATGGTAGTATCTAGATCAATATTAGTTGTGATGACCGATTTGTCAATGCTTAATAAATTTCTTATTCCGATACTATCATTATTTTCCTGCAACTTAGTTGATGTTTGGATGGTATCTGAAACATGTGTTTTTTTTGAGCATGAAGTAAGGATAATACAAAGTATTGTAATTAAATAAAATTTCATTTTATAAATCTTGCTACGGCATAGATCTGCCTGGTTAATCGTATTTTGCGATACACACCATCACCTTCCCGGCTACCGGCTTGGTTAGTGTTACCTTCGACAGTGTGTGCCTGTGTTGAGGTCCACTTATCTATAAAACCGGTGTGAGCAATTCTTTTTTTGTCGGGGAAATAAATTCCGAAGATGTCGGCTCGGGTAGGGGTGATGTTGTGATTTGAATTTCGTGTCCAGACAATGTTTTTTTTTTGTTGAAATAGATCCGGACAAAAGCCACTTCTGGGATTTGTAACATTATTTTTCCCGTAAACCCAACAGACAAATGAAGCGCACCAGGGTTCTCCTTTAGGCAAATCGCAGTAGCGAAGGTAAGTTTCAACGGCTTTGCCATCATTGTTGCCCGTTAATTCTCGAACACCAATTTGCGAAGTATAAGTTAATGCTACTTTATTGCGGATGATTGTATTGCTGGTATAGCTTGATTGAGCATAACTAAGACCAACACAATAAAGCAGTAGATGAATAAAGACGTAGTTACTTTTTGCCATGATGTTAGGGATTTAAAAGCGGTGCCAAATTCGGTTTCAAAGAAATAGCGCATATCAGGCCATATCACCTTAAGCATTAACCAGGACACTGAGCAAAAAATAGACAGACTAATTATAGAGGTAATATTTACTTGCAAAACGTCGACATCGAAAGTTCCGGCAGTTGGATCGTAATACCTAGTCGGTAATAAACCGTTAAACGCTGCTGTGAATGACGCCTCTTTGGTTGCCGATTTACCTAACCAGTACAGACGCTCGTTTGCTATCTGGATTTTGGTTAAATAACGCTGTACCATGAAATCAGAAAGGTCAACCACGCCTTCATAATCCATAAAGGCGCCGGGTTTCAGGCTTTGGGCCTCCCAGGCTTGGGCCAGTTTATCCCATTGTTCTTGTTTCATGAACTCGTAAACTACCGGATCAAGGTAGCTTTCGGTTTGTTGCGCAGTGGTGCCCTGATCGTTGAATAAGCCTGACGGGTCTTGCAGAACCACATCGTCATCAACATCAAGAATTACCTTACGCGATTTTACGTCATTTATGACCGTCAATAGGCCACGCTTTACCGAGTCGGCTTCAAGCAGCGTGCTGGCCATAAATCCTGCCAGCGCTTCGCCGGCATAAGTGTTGTTTGTGAATGTAAATTGAGCCATATAATTATGCCCCCCAACCCCCTAAAGGGGGAGCTTTTGATTAATAGGTTTACTTTATAGGGATGAGTTATAAGTGATATTTGTAATAAGGGATAATCATCTCCCTTTAGGAGGTTAGCGAGCCACTGCGCGTTTAACTGCATTTTGAGCCAGCGTAGTTTGCGGCGCGAAGAAAGGAGTAGTCTCAGCTTTAGCTTTGTTGCTTCGTTTTGAACTTTCAGGAGTAAAGGTCGATTTAATTTCGTTGCGCACCTGTTCATTGGTTTTTCTCAGGCGCTCATTGGCGGTTTCCAGGGCTTCACGGGCTTCGGTTAGTAATTGGTTTTGTGCATGCAGCTTGGCTTTAATTTCTTTGATGCGATTTTGCACGTCGCCGGCTTTTAACCTGTCTTGCGGTAAGTCATCATCGTCATCATCATCAGTTGGCGGTGTTACGGTTTCTGCGCAGCCGCCTTTAACTGTAATTCTTTTGCCCTCGGCCGTGGTGTAAGTGTCGGCAGGGGCGGGGATGGTCATGTCTTCATCCTGGTAAATTGCTGTGCCCTGCTGCAGGTCGCCGGCATGGTGCAGGGCGCCTTTGTCTGTAATGGTTTGTTTGTTGACCACCTTCTTAAAGAAGTTCATGATCTTATCCAACACCGATGCGGTTTTTTCGATAAGGTCTCTGTTCTCGTTGTTCATGTTACTGTTTTTGTTTAAGATTTTATTGATATAGCGTTGATAAAATACGGGTGCGGTACTGGTGTAATTTTGAATGATGGCGCTGTTGACGATGTCGCTTGCATAATCTTCGATGCCGTCAATGAAACCCAGGTCGAGCACCTGGTCGGCAGATAACCAGGTGACGGCGTTAATCAAACTATTAACGGTAACGCCGTCCAACCCGGTCTTATCCATGTAGATCTGCGCCAGGCGCGATTGTACTACATTTAGCATCTGCACGTCCTTAAGCATCTCGTCGGCATTGCCGCCGCTGCCCACCATTGGTTTATGGATCATGAGCAGGGCGTATTTACTCATGATAACTTTTTTGCCACCCATTGCCACTATCGAGGCAGCGCTGGCGGCCAGCGCGTCGATGTACGTAGTTACATTGCCGGTATACTTTTTTAACAGGTCATAAATGGCTATGGCGTCAAAGGCGCTGCCACCTACCGAGCTAATGTGAACGTCTACATCCTGGCCGGCCGCCGCTTCAAGCTGCTGATGCAGGTAGGTTGATGATAAGGTGCCCGACCCAATACAGTTGGTTTCGGTGTCGTATAAATAGATCTTGTAACTCATTTTTTAGATGTGAGATTTGAGATATGAGAATTGGATGATTTTTTGTCGGATAGGCTTTCCGGCTTGGGGATATACAAATATCCGGGTTATTTCTGGTTGCGGTGGTGACAGTAGTTTGTCAGTTCATCACCGGCGCGTCATTGCGAGGAACGAAGCAATCTCTGCGCGCCAGTTACATTTTGCTATTTGATTAGCGAATGTAGAGATTGCTTCGTTCCTCGCAATTGACGGCTTTTTATTTAATGTAGTCTATGCCTATCGGCATACATCAAAGGTCGTGAAACTATTTAATGTTGATGGTGACACTACTTTGTCGGTATCACAAAAACTATTCAACGCGCGCCAAATAGTGCGTTCATCTTTTTCAAATTTCACTTCGGCCTCGAGCACCGCCTGGTTCTTGGTGATATCGCGGGTTTTTATTTGGGCTTGTACCCACAGGTATATCTCGCGATACACAAACACTTTGGTTGTGATAAAGCCGGCTTTGTACAGTTCAGAAAATATGCCTTCGTCAAATAAGGCGTTTGCGGTTTTAATGTTCATGAGGGTAAGTGAGTGAGTGAGTGAGTGAGTGAGTGAGTGAGTGAGTGAGTGAGTGAGTGAGTGAGTGAGTGAGTGAGTGAGTGAGTGAGTGAGTGAGTGAGTAACTAAATAAATAGTTGATTATTGACCACTCACAATTCATCACTCACCTCAAAGATTCACCCTATTAATAGTCTGCGCAAGGATGCTTTGCTGGGTGTTGATGTCCTTCACGTCTACATAAACAGGGGGGAAGTTGTTGATCATTTGATAAGCGATAGTATTGGCCAGGTCTTTTTGGTCATTCATTGGTGCGTTATAATAACGGTTAGAGTTGCCGCCATCGGTAAAGATACCGCCTATGGCATAGCCGCTATGCGGATTAGCCATTGAAAAATCCCGACCTCCGTAAGCCACGTTAATGGCACTCACCAGGTTACGTGCCCAAGGGCCGCGCATGGCTTCTGAGACTACAACTGCCTCGCCCGACCGCAGGTAAGCGTTCATATTATCGGTACGGCTATAGCCCGGCAGCAAGGCGCCTCGTCCGTCCGACTGGTAATGGACACCACCCTTTGCATATTGCGGTGCCTTTTGTGCAGCTATGGTAGCCACCTGTATAGCCGTCTCAGCTATAATGCCGGGGATAATGAATGCCGAGGCGACACCGGTTTGCGCGGTAACTTTGGTAATGGCCAGCGCCCCGTTAATAACCGCCTGTAGTATAGACGCCTTTTGCTCGGCTTTGAAAGCTTTGGTTTTTTCTTCGGCTTCTTTTTTGGCATACTTTTCCTCGATAGCCTTTTTTTGCGATGAGGTGAGGCTGCTGTTATTCAGCTCTGACGTTTTTTGTGTTTCAAGCTGTTTAATCTTGGCCTCGCTTTGCGATTTGATGCTGTTTTGCAAGATAGAAAAAGCAGCGTTTGAAACCTCTTGTGTGGTTTTTAGTTCGAAGTCTTTGCGTTCCTGGGCAAATTTTTTATCTGCTTCTGCCATTTCCTGGGCATAGCGCATCCTGATGGCAGTTGTGCCCTTGCCGGCTTCGTTTGCTGCTTGTATTTCGAAATTGTATTTATCTTCAATCAGCTTCTTCTCGGCAGCTAATTTTTGAGCGGGTAGTATGGCTTTATCAACATCGTGCTGGTCTTCCCCCAGTTTCTTTGACTTCACCAGTTCTTTTTGATATTGCAGCACTTCATTAATACTTTCTGCGCTAAAATCGCCGATATCTGTTCTGAGTCCGGCAAGAAATTTTTCATTAGCCTGCTTGCTTAAATCATTATGTTGCTCCTGTGTAATCAGTTCGGCTTTAAGTTGCTTGTCAAAATCGGCCAGCTCTGTATCCATTTGTTTTTTTCTGACATCCGCCCGCATGGCAAACTGCTCAGCTTGGGCTTGTATGGCTTTTTGAGGAGATGAACTCAGTAAATCTCCACGAGCATTTGAATTGCTGTCTGGCATTCCTGGCTCAAGATTATGCCCGACAATACCAGGGCCATATTGGTGAATATTTTTGTCTAATTGCTGATAAAATTTTTCGTTTTGTGCGTTTGATCGTTCAATATCAGTAAAAGCATCGTAGATAATCTTATCGCTGGCGTCACGACGTTTTTGTATGTTGTCAAGAAGGCGTGTATAATAGGGTACACTTTGCAACTGATCTGTTATAGGTCCATTCAAGTATTTTTTATAACTGTCTTCTACCGCTTTTTGCTCGTTAATAATTTCTATGTTTTTGGCTCTTTCCCGATCTATCCTATCATTATTATCTAATATTCTACTATAATTCGCCGTAATTTTATTTTTAGCAGCCTCAGCCATAGCGGCAGCTAAAATTTGCTCTTTTAGAGCTTTATATCCGTTAGCTGCTTTACCTGTAGCAATAGTTTCATCTGTTAAATGTCCAAATGTGTTGGGCCACTGATCTCTTAAGGCTTGAAATACATCTTTTTTTTCTGCTAAGGAACGATTATGGTCTTGTGATGCACGATAAAGAGTAGTCAAATCCGTTATCTCCTGTTGGGCTGTTTTACTGGCATCTAATTTTGTTTGAATTAGCGCATTTGCTAAAATTGTATTATCTCGCATAGCTTTGCCAAACGCAGTTAATGTAGTTTGCCCTTTTATCAAATCGCCAACCCATTTTATAATAGTGCCGCCATAGGTAGTTAGCAAAGTAATACCCACAGATACCATTCCGTTCCAAGAGAATAATGACGAAGCTAATTGTGAAAATACGCTTATTGGTTTTTCACCGTTTGTTGCCAACTCTTTATTTTGTGCATTTAACTTTGTCATTGACGCCACCACATCTGGTAATTTTTCGGCGATGGCCTTTAAACCAGCATCAAGCCCATCCGCAAATTTAGGTAAGGCGGAGTTAACGCCAGTTAAAGAGTTGTTAAGCTTATCTACTGCATCTGCATAATCTTTTGTTTTTTTGATATCATCATCATTGATACCTCCTTCAAATTTTAAGTTTGCCATTGTGTGAATGTTTAATATGCCAAATGGCATATATTGATTTAAAAGAATTTATGATTTAATGATTAATACTCATGCACTGATAATTGTTATTTGAGTATGTTAGTCCATAGGATATAATAATTATCATCAATATACTTATATCCCGGCTTAAGGCCAGTTGATTTTGGATTTTGTTCAAGTATTCGAGCATCTGGCTTTATTGCATATATAGATGCAATTGTCTTTTGCCCATTTTTATTTTCTACCTGGATCAGTTCATACCCAATATAGGTACCTATAGACTTAATATTGTATTGTTTCATTTTTTTACCCGATATCCCTCCAGCAATTATCTGGTCATAATTTGTGTCTGATTTTGATATACGACATAAAGGTAAGTCAGCGTAATTTAACGCACTGATGTATTGCTCATTTATTTCTATCGGATCTCCTTCATGATAATGGTTGTTAGTCAAGTTTTGATAATATGCTTTTATCCAATCTTGATAATAAAATACAATAATCCCGGCAATAATTAAGACCATCGCTGTCGTAACTATCCATACTTTTTTTGCTTTGCTCATAGATTCAGGTAATATAATTGCTAATTTATTTAGTAAAAATACCCCAACAAAGTTAAAAATCCAAATATATTTTGCATTATTGTGTACCTGAGGTCTGGGCAAGTTGAAAACTTGTGGCATTATGGGTCTAAGTTACGCTGGCGCTAAACTTAGACCAGTAAGGGGTATCTTATTGTTATCTGCCATTTTGTTTTTATTATTGGTGTAAACTTATAATTATGAAAATTTTAAAAGGCCAAACTTTCCCCAGTATAGAAAGAATTGTTAAGTTTATTAATGAGAATAATATTCCCCGAGAGGCTATCCTGGAAATTACGCATGGGAAAGACTTTGGCGATATGGCTATTTATACGCTTTTCTTTTATTCTGACTCTGATACTGAAGAAAAAAAGCCTGGTTTTTGGGGGTAATCAATTAATGGATGCCTATGTGAATACTGGCGTCTACCAAGTTGAAAACTTAAGGCATTACAGGTCTAAGTTACACTGGCGCTAAACTTAGACCAGGTGTGGGGTTCAGAAAATGGAAACTTCACACGTTTCAAAATCATCCCAACTTCACCAACTCCACCTTAGTAGGCTGCCCTTTGCGCCAGCTATCAATTTTATTAATGTAATAGTAAGCGCTGTCTTGCTCCAGGTAAACGGGTATCAGCAGGTCAAGTTCCAATATGTCGCGCGGAGTGAGTAAAAAGTAGCGCACCACTTTTTTGGTTTGCTGTAATATCTTTTCCAGCTCGGGGTAGTATTTGGTTCTTAACCCGGGGGTGATGGCATTGTGGCCCCCTGCGGGCATGTCGCCAAAGCAGAGGCTGTACGGCCCGTCAGGCTTATAAAAATACGGCGTGCTTATGATATCGTTCACTACAGCCTGCTTGCTGCCATCGGTAAAGGTTACTTTTTTGTTTAAATTGTTGATATTTAATTTTTGGTCCACCAGAATACGCGGGGAGACACCTATGCTAAAATCATTGCTATTATTGGTGTCTATCATTTTTATCTGCGCCACGGTGCCGCCAATATAAGGCCGGTTAAGCGAGGGCGCATACTGGCTCTCAAATAAAGCGGCACTGGCCGGCAGGGTGCTGTCTTTCACCTTTATCACATCGTCAGCAAAATTGGTGGGCAGTACGGCATCATCGGTTTTGTATTTCAAAGTATTGGCTTGTGCGTAACCGCCTAATTGAAAGCTGATGCTTTTGCCCTGGTCAAGGCACTTGGTGGTCCAATTTTTTGCTTTGGGGATATTATTGATGACATCCCTGAATGAGTTGAACGAGATAGTGCGGGTAGTGTTATCGGTCTGACAAATAATACCAAAACGCTGAAATACATCCTTTAAAAGATCTTTTTGCGAAATGTCAGGAAATATGCGCTCGCACTGAACACGCTGGGTGTACTTAACCTGGCTGTTTTCGGCTTTAACAGCAAAAGTGGCCCCTGGATACGCGATGAAATAAGCGGGGGTGCCGCCGCGCCATGTATAGTTAATCTCAACACTTTGGCCCTCATTCAATTCTTGCTGGCATGAAAGCGTTTTATTTGAAGTATATATATAACCTGTGACATTGCTGCCGCTGCCCTTGCGAACGTAGTTGCCGGCGTCCCAATTAAAGTCTAAAGTGGCAACTGTAGTCGGTACTCCTGAAGTGTATACGTTAATAGCAACTTCGAGATGGGTATGATCGCCGGTTATCAATCCGTTCAGATAGATCTTCGGAAAATATGCTGTGATGGTATATATCCCCCGTTTTTTTGCTGTGAAAATGCCATTGCTCAGTTGGTTGGAAGGGTCAGAAACAGAACTGAAAACAAATAGTCCCGTTGGGTTGCTTTTGTTAGGGTGATTAAGCTGAATGTTATTGCCGTTACTGGCGAGACAGCTCAAAATATCCGGCTGATTCTGATAATCGCTGCCGTGCTCCCAACTGCCATTACTAAATTGGGCGATGAGCAGCGGATACAATGGGTCTTTCAATAATGAGCCGGTAGCTTTGTACCCGGTGGTCTTCACCAAAAGATCAACCGCCGATTTGATAAAAAATCCTGGGCGCAGCGTGGTTACATTAATAGTCTGACCAGGATCGTCAGTAAAATTGCCATAATCAACCACCGGGTATATCCAGCCTTCGGTTTTAACTTGCGAAGAGGCGACATTAGCCAGTGTCCAGTCGTGATCGTAATCCTTCCAAAGCGGGCTGTACCATACGCTGGTTTTATCGCCCATTTCATAAAGACTACCATCTATCGCATCAAAAAAATCGACATTGCCTGACAGGATGGTGACGTTGGCAAAGTCCTGGTCAATGCTGTTTAATTCGCAGATTCCGTAGGGGATAATCTCCAGTCCGTCTTGCACCAGTTTGGCCTGGTATTTTTTGTAAGGGCGATCATCACAAAAGGCCACATCATCCGGAAAACCCAAAATGCGCCGGTTATTTTGCGTAAGCGGCAGTTTAAACTGGTTAGATGTATTGCCCTGCTGATTTTTAACCTCGGCCAGATTGTTGATCTGGAAAGTGAGGGCGATGGGGCTATCGTCAGTCAGATCGGCCAGCTGGTCATCTATGTACAATTGTAAATCATTCATGATAGTGAGTGGTGAGTAGTGAATGGTGAATAGTGAGTTTTGAATAGTGATGATGAGGACAAAATTGACCACTCGCTATTCACCATTCACCAAATTATTGTGTTTGTATGTTGATGCCCGGCAAGTTAAATGTCACGCTGAAAGGCGCCCGGCCGTTCAATGTTTCATACTCGCTAAAAGTTGCAGTGTTAAGCACCACAGTTTGCCATTTAGCAGGGTTTTTGCTCACCAGCATTTGCACCTTAGGCGAGTATTTGATGGATTGCAGCCCTTTGATATCGCCGACGGCAAGATCTTCGGCCATTACCTTCATTTTTTGTCCCGCCGATTTGCTGATCACCTCTTCAATCCCTTGCTGGTTCTCCCAGTCGGTCACGTAATTTTTAATGATGGTGGCATTTTGCACATCCAGTGTAATCTCCTGATTATAAACAAAGCGATAGTAGTTCCACGAACCCGAAAGCCCAATCCAGCGTAAATAAACTGATTGCTCATCAACCGCATCATCAATGCGCACGGTTTGTGTTTGGGTGATAGATTGAGTGTCAATGCCGTCATTATATTTTAGGGTGATGTTAAAATAGTGCGCATCGGCAGGGAAATCGGTGTTAACCAATAACCTGTTCAGACCCAATTTCTGGGGCAGCGTACTACCGGTTGGATTTTGCCGGGCGATCAATAGCTTACTGCCGTCCTGGTTAAGTAACCATGAGCCATCCTCATTCAATAAACTGATATCTTGCGATGCGCCGGACAATGGATTTCTGTTGATGTCAAGCATGGTGAGCTCGCAATAGATGTTTTGGCCGACGATGCTGTCGCCATAAATAAAACCGATATCGAACGGATACCCGTTTGAATAAGCCGGTTCAACAAAATCAGTGACCCATTTTGCAAGCGGCTGCCCGTTAGCAAAAGGCACATAAGCCGCCAGATTACCACCGTAACGCTCGCCCAATTGTTTGGCAGCATAAACAACATAATAGGGTTCTGTGAGGCTTATGGTGTTTGATGTAATAGGCGGCGCGTCAACAGTTGTAGCCTTCGGGTCATCCCATTGTTCGGCATAGCTAATTTGATAAGAGGCGCTCAAGTTGCTGTCCTTAAAATTAGCCTGAACGTAGTCGCTGTCGTCTTTGGCGACCAATAGCGATTGTAAAAAGTTTGACAGATCTGCCCTGACAAGCCCGGTGTTATCAGGCCGGTTGGTTGATGTTATGGTTTGTGTCGTTCCCGTTTTAACATCCTCGTAAGCAATGTTGGTGAGCAAACGGTAATACGGCCTTAGCTTGTTGATATTGACAAAGCCTGTCGAAGCATTATCGGTGAAAGGCGTATTAATAACGAAAGAATTCTGTGAAACAGCAACCGTGCTAAATACACCCTGATAAGGGCCGGCATTGATATAAATCTGATCGCCGATTACCAAGCCGCTTAAGTTGGCGCTTAGGGTTACACGAGGCTTGCCGTAGGTTATATCGTAAGCGATGCTGATTACCCCAAAGTCGTGGCGCT